>Ga0163179_10000738_pt1 | contig 23277 bp, 40 predicted proteins | sample AtlANTMetagenome_FD_109643 | JGI IMG/M metagenome (GOLD analysis project Ga0163179, IMG submission 109643) | Marine eukaryotic phytoplankton communities from the Atlantic Ocean - Atlantic ANT 2 Metagenome | ecosystem: Environmental > Aquatic > Marine > Oceanic | place: North Atlantic Ocean...
CCTGCCGTGCCCTCCTGCAGTTTCTGGCTGTAGCACTCCCCGCAGCCTTGAACATCGCGCTGGAGCGTCTCCAGGCCTCGACAGACCGCCAGCACCTTGGAGAGGGCCGGGAATGATGTGGCCGTCTGCTGCAGCCTGAATGATGCCGTCTCCAGGGTCTCGATGCTGAATGGGGCTAGCTGACTCCCCCAGACTCCGACGATCTGCCCCTGTGGTGTGATTCCAGCCATTCGATCCTGAGATTTCATGCTGATCGGCTTCAGGGTCGCGTCTGCAACATCCTCGATCAGTCCTCTGATAGCGGCGATTTTAGCGCCATTTCCTGTTTTGTCGCTCATGTCGACTCCATCTGTCTGCTGTTTTTGTTTTCTCAGATCCCATCTCTGAGAGGATGGGGGAGATCCTGTCGAATCGCAGGAGCGCCCCCAGGTTTTGATAGCTCGGTTTCGCGTTCTCGATGTGCTGGGCGATCACCTCTCCCAGGAGGCCCTCATCTGCGCAGAGCCTCTCGGCCACTTTAGGATTGGCCTCTGCATAGTCGATGGCCGCTCTGGGCTGATCTGCTGTGACTGCATGACCTCCATCAGCCTCTCTCCATACCCTGACAATCAGATCAGAAAATCTCACAGAGAGAGAGTCTGGCTGAGTCTGGATCTGGCCTAGAGAGGATCCTCGGATCTGCGCTCTCTCTCTGTTCGTTTTTGATTGATCTGGTTTACTAGTGGAGAGTATATGATAATTCGGTTCGAGTGGTGGTCCGTGAGGTGGTCCGAGTGGTGGTAGGACCTCAAAATTTGGCCCCTCATTGTGCACGTTGCCTGCGCCCTCTCGATTGGGGAGGGTGGTTCGTGAGGTGGTTTGTGAGGTGGTTCGTGAGGTGGTCGCACTTCCAGGCTCTAAAATAGAGATGATTCTGGCCGTTTCTCTGTCTCCAGAACGCAGCACCACCAGCAGATCCAGAGCCTGCAGAATCTGCAGCGCTCTCCTGACAACCGATTTGCTGGCCCTCAGACGCGCGCAGAGCCAGCGATCGCTGGCCGGGAATGGCTGCCAGCGCTGCGCATCTGCGAGACGATACAGGCCAACTATGACCGCCATCTGGGCAGGGCTGCGAGCAGCCTCCAGAGCCTCGATATGGATCCTCAAATATTGGCGACTCATTGAAAAATCACTCCTTCTCTCCAGAGGATTCTAGCCAGTGCGAAAGTGCCGAAACACCAGATCCCGAGTATAATCGGGACGATCACCGGCAGGATTACTCGCTTGAATCGCCCTGGTTTCTGGCGACGTCGACGACGTCGATGCTGTTTTCGTGCCATGTTACCTCCAGGCCTAACAGTATGCTATTTGGGTCAAAATAGCAATCAGAAACGCCAGCCTGTGAGGGCTGGCGTCTGTTAAACCAATTCATATCCAGCGCGTACCAGTCGCATAGCGTCCGCATTGCAAACAACTAACCAATCACCAACATCAGCCATGACAACGCGATTGAATTTTGGACTGAATGCAGCCCATCTCAACGCGGATTCTTTGTTTGAAAATATCGCGGGTTTATATTTGAGGCTGACATTTTGATAGCTCATGCTGTTTCTCCTTGAGGGCCGCTTCATTGCCGCCCACAGCAATGTTATCGATCCAGACCATGAGAATAGCAAGCGTATTCTGAAATAAAACGATCTTTTACTGATCTCCTCAGTCTGGCCGCGTGCTCAAAGCGCCCATCCTATTAAAGGAATGGTCAAAATGTGAGGAGATCGCGCGAGCCAGGATCAATTTTGACAGATCGCTCTGTGAGCGCTGAGAGACTGCAGCCAGGATCAGCCACTGGAGATCTGCACGCTGGAGATACCAGCGATCACAGGCTGGCAGGAGGGCCAGGATCAATCTGCGGATCATGCTGGCTCCTCTCGATCGGCTCTCTCAGGTCGATCCAGAGCCAAATTGAGACGCTCAATCTGAGAGCATTCTCTCAGGGCGCGATCTACAGCCCAGGCCATTCGTGCGACCTCTCTGGGAGTCTCTGCGCGTAGCTCGATCACATTCTGGCCAGGGCCGTCGTACACAGCAAGCCAGGAGCTAGGCGCGATCAGTGGTATGGCGTCGATGTACCATCCTGGTGGCAGGCCCTGACTGTCGATGTCTTTGCTGATTAAATCCATTTTATTCCTCAAATAATACAGAGAGAGAATTTGGCATATCTGGCAGCGTCGACTCTATCAGATCCAGGGCTGCCTCCAATAGATTTCCAATCTCTGAGATTCTGCGAGCGTCGTCGACTGATGCGCAGGGTAGGCCATCGCTGACCATATACGCAGCAGACAGCAGACCCAGCAAATCGCGCGCCCCTGCAGGCTCGATCGACCCCTCTCTGATGGTCAATTTTTGCCGACATTGTCCGCACTCCATCGAGATCGCCATTTTCAAGATCGTTGAAACGCGGATCGCCTGTTTCAGAGGGATCTTTGTTGTGCCTCTCTCCCAACGGTAGATCGTCTGGCCAGAGACGCCGACAGCATCAGCAAGCGCCGATCTGGTCATTTTGTGCCCGGTTCTGGCTGATTGTATCGCAGCCGGAATTCGCTTGATGTTGATCGTTTTAGACATGTGATGTTATAGTCGATTTACACACCAGGAGCCAGAATGTATGAAGTCGTTGATTTGATCATTGATATCAGCCCTTTTATCTTTACTTTCGTTTTTTTCACATGCCTGTTTTTCAGGGAATTGGGATTGGTGAGAATGGAGAGAGAGCGCTTGAGAATAGAGCGAGCCCTCTCAGAGCGTGGATCGCTGTGAGCGTTTTTCTCGATCTCCTCTCTCTGGATGAGAGGGATAGGCCTGGAGTAATACGGAAAATGGAGATCTCAACGATCTCCTGCTTGATCCGTCAGACTCCAAGGATCATGGTTTCTGCCCTGCGTCGTGCTGACGTACTGCCATGGGCAGAGTCGCCCAGACGGTATCTGCCTGCAGAACTGGCCGAGTCCAGTCGATGGCGAATCGTCGAGGTCTGTCGGCGCTCTCCCAGCGACTGGGTCGCTGTCTATCAGCTAGGCCTGATGTTGGCGGCTGAGTATCTCCATAGACAGGGGAGATCTCACAGGTCCGCCGACACTATGATCTGGATCGCCAGTCAGACAAACTCGCGAGCATTGTCTGGCCGTGATCGGCGTTGATCTGGTATAGGTGACCTATGAAAAATCCTCGACGACTGACCTGGATTCTGCTCGATGGCGGCAGATTCGCCATTTTGACCCCATCAGGAGAGGTAATCCTGCGTGGGAAATTGTCAGAATTGCGATCAGCGCTTTCTCAAATGCGCTCTCTGCGTCTCATTCGTCGAGGAGAATCTGAATCCCCAGACTCTCCAGAGGTGTCATCCGACGCCTCGGAGGAGAGGCCTCAGGTCGCCTCTGACCAGACTCCAGACGAGGACCCCGCCCAGCCTGAGGCCTCTCCTCCATCACTACCAGAGCCAGAGCCGACGCGCCCAAAACTGATCATCTCTGCGCCTGCGCTGCCTCCTCCTGCTCAGACCATCCCGACCACAGATCAGATCGCCAGCATTGCCCTTTTGGGTCGCAGACCAGAACGCGATCCTCTGCCTGGGGATCGTCTGCATCTCCAGGGATCTCTTGCTGATCGGTATCGTGGATTTCTGCTCTCATTCGTACGCTGGGATCCTCTCGCTGAGGGCCTGGAGATCAGAGGGCCTGCCTCTGTGGCATATGGCCAGGGGAGAGGAGTGGGTCCACGACTCGTATGGTCTGCGACACAATGGGCTGCTGTCTGCAGAGAGCCTGAGTCGACGCTTGAGCCGATCGAGACCTCTGCGTTCTGGTCTCTGGGTATCCGTGTCAGGAGAGCATGGATCGCGCGCTGTACATGCACAGAGACTCTCCAGGCTCTGCTTGATCTTGACCTGCCAGCCCTGAGCATCTGGCCCACAGGCGAGTCAGATACCAGAACGCAGATCCACACACAGATCGAACTCCTGGAGGCTGCCGAGCGCGTCATAGGTCGCACTGGGCCTCTGGCTGCATTGAGGCGCAGACGAATCCTGTCTCAGGCTGGCTATGCTCGCAGGCGCGGTGAGTGTGTGCCGACCTCTCGCCTGCATCTCCCAGGCATTCTCCAGGCTCTGGGGTACTCATGATCGTACTAGCTCCAGAGGCCCTGTATGGATTCCCTGTCTGCGGACTGTGCGGACAAACCGCCGATCCCTCCATATGGATCAAAAACCAACCCACTCCAATCTGCGAGGATTGCGATGAAAAACGCGAAAAAACAGAAACAAAGAGAGAATCTGGCAAGTATCAGCAGATACCCAAAATGGATCTTTGAGGGTATGCAGTGCCCAGATCCGATCTGCTCTGGTGTCGTCAGAGTCACGCCAATATCGCCCAGAGCGCCGATCCTGCGCGTACCCGATGAAAACGGTGATTTCGTCGTTGGAGCTTGGGTCTGCACGAATCCAGGCCATTCCCACAATGGCTGGATCCCTCAGAAAGAAGTCGTCTACAGCGCTGAGGAGGATCAAGCTCAATGGGTATAGACGCACAGATCGCCGCGACCTGGGAGGAGATCGGCAGCCTCACACCATGGGATCAGAATCCACGCCACAACGCCACGGCCGTCGATTCCGTGGCAGCCTCGATTGAGAGGTTTGGTTTTGGATCTCCCATCATCGCCAGAGAATCAGATCGTGTTGTGATTGCTGGTCATACACGGCTCAAGGCAGCCCAGAAACTGGGCCTCGACAAGGTTCCCGTCCGCTTTCTCGACCTCGACCCTGCTCAGGCTCGCGCTCTGGCTCTGGCAGACAATCGCATTGGAGAGATCGCCGAGTGGGATGATGACATGCTCTCGCGTGTGCTGGCAGAACTCAACGAAGAGATCGACCTTGACGGTCTGGGCTGGTCAGATGACGAGATACAGGCTCTGCTCGATGATACTGATCCGATTGAGAATGAAGATCCTGATTACGATCCTGGGTCAGTGTTTGATCGTGATCCTGACTCAAAATCTGGCGAAATATACGATCTGGGACCGCATCGCCTCATCTGTGGAGACTGCAGAGATCCTGAGATTGTAGCTCAATTAATGCAGGAGCAGCGGATCAATGTTGCGTTTACTTCTCCTCCATATGCGAGCCAGAGAAAATACGATGAGAGCAGCGGGTTCAAGCCGATTCATCCTGATGCCTATGTCGAGTGGTTTGAGGCTGTTCAGGCGAATGTCAGAACACATTTGGCAGATGATGGCTCATGGTTTGTCAACATCAAAGAGCACTGCGACGACGGGCAGCGCTCTCTGTACGTAAAGGATCTGACGATCGCGCATGTGCGGTCGTGGAACTGGAGATTTATAGATGAATTCTGTTGGCGCAGGGTTGGATTGCCTGGACTTTTTGGGCCAAGGTTTAAGAACGAATTTGAACCAGTGTTTTATTTTTGCACAGGAGTCCCTGCGTTTTATCCAGACAATGTAAGAGAGCCAAGAGACGAGACCACAAAATGTTATCAACCTGACTCTCTCAATATTAGACAGGGGAATAGTTCCAAATTTCGAAAAGTGAAACGAACATACGATAGCGCTCTGCCTGGAAATGTTATCGACCTTGCCAAGGGTAGCAACGCGGGTAAAGGGCATTCCGCAGCATTTCCCGTTGCATTACCTGCGTTTTTCATCAAAGCATTCTCTGACCCTTCCGATATCATCTTTGATCCGTTTCTCGGGAGTGGATCAACACTGATCGCAGCAGCACAGGAGAAACGGATCTGCTTTGGTGTCGAGATCAGTCCTGCTTATTGTGATGTCATTCGTCGCAGATGGACTGCATTCGCATTGAAAAACAAGATTGATCCAGGCTCTGGCGCTTTGGATCCTATCTGTGAGGAGGAATGATGATGAAACCTCAAGTGGCCGCTACATGGGAGGAGATCGGGACTCTGACGCCTTGGGATCAGAATCCTCGACAGAACGCAACTGCAGTCGATTCCGTGGCAGCCTCGATCGAGCGTTTTGGGTTTGGCTCTCCAATCATCGCCAGGGAATCGGATCGCGTTGTGATTGCTGGTCACACACGACTCAAGGCAGCCCAGAAGCTAGGCCTTGATAAAGTCCCAGTTCGATTCCTTGACCTCGACCCTGCTCAGGCTCGCGCTCTGGCTCTGGCAGACAACAGGATCGGAGAGATCGCCGAGTGGGATGATGACATGCTCTCGCGTGTGCTGGCAGAACTGAATGAGGAGATCGATCTCGATGGCCTGGGCTGGTCAGATGACGAGATACAGGCTCTGCTTGATGACGTTCCCGATCTGGGCACATCAGACCCAGAGCCTGACACCTCTGGAGACGACGAGATCCCTGATCGTCCTCCTGCCCTGACAAAACCCGGCGACATCGTTGAGATCGGCAGGCATCGTTTGTATTGTGGTGATTGCATTGAGGTCATGCGCTCTCTCGATGAGTGCTCTGTTGATGCCATTGTGACCGATCCCCCTTATGGTATCGGCTTCATGGGGAAGGGCTGGGATAGCGCTGTACCCTCTGAGGAATGGGCTGCAGAGTGTCTGCGCGTGCTCAAACCTGGAGGTCATCTGATCGCGTTTGCTGCCTGCAGAACTGTGCACCGTCTGGCTGTTGCTGTTGAGGATGGAGGGTTTGAGATTCGAGATCTGATCGCGTGGCTACAGTGGCAGGGCTTCCCGAAATCTCTGGACATACACAAACAATTCGACGATCCAGACACCAAAGAGGCCAAACAATGGGCAGGATGGGGGACGGCTCTTAAGCCCTCACAGGAACCGGCGATCCTGGCGCGCAAACCTCTGGAGGGTACCGTTGCAGAGAATGTGCTGAAATGGGGCGTTGGCGGCTTGAATATTGATGGTTGTAGGATGGCTTATGGGGATCCTGCATGGCCTGGGCCTGGGGAGAAGCCAACCCACGAGGCCGGAACGCACAGAAATGGCCACGGCTTTAAATTAACCAGCAAAAACGATATCAGAATAAATGGAGCGCACGACCTCGGCAGATGGCCCGCCAACATCTTCCACTGCCCAAAGCCCTCGCGAGGTGAGAGAGAGGAGGGCTGCGAGTCTCTGCCTGTCTCGTCTGGCGCTCAGGCTGTCAATCGTCAGGAGGGGTCTGCTGGTATGCAGTCGCCCAGAGCAGGAGCAGGGCGCACCTCTGGAGAGGTCAGAAACATACACCCGACAGTCAAGCCGATCGCCCTCATGCGCTGGCTTGTGCGTCTGGTGACACCTCCAGGCGCGACCGTCCTGGAGACGTTCACGGGATCAGGAACAACGATGCTGGCAGCAGAACGCGAGGGCGTGACCTGTCTGGGCATTGAGCGAGAGCCTGCCTACTGCGACATCATCAGAGCCAGACTCAGCGCAGCAATCAGCACAGGGGAGGAGTGATGGGCTATGGAGGGCGACCCACAATCTGCACCGATGATCACTGCAAACGCGCAGAGGAGGCGATGCGTCTGGGGCTGACTTACGAGCTATGCGCTGCCTATATCGGTATCGGACGATCCACGTTCTTCAACTGGCTGAAGAAAGGCAAAGCCCAGAAATCGGGCATCTATGTACAGTTTCGGGACGCGGTAAGAAGAGGCGAGGCTCAAGGGGCTGCCATGAGCCTCGCAACTATCGCCCAGAGCGCCAGGGCTGGACAGTGGCAGGCTGCCGCTTGGCTCCTCGAACGTCGTCACCAGTACATCAAACGCACGGCCGTTGAAACGACAGAGACCACAGCCAGCGACAGATCCCAGCGCATCGCCAAGATCAAACAGGACGCCCAGCGCACAGGCGCGATCCGGCCAGAGGATTCCGAGGAATGAAATGGAGAGACGATCCTCAATTTGTGCGCTGGCTGATCGCTCATGATTATGCTCAGGTCGTCAAGGGAAAGGTCCAGCTCCTCCTCACGAATGGGCAGATCCTGTACATGTTTGAGGTCTGGCAGGCGAAACGATGAGAGAGGTCGGCGTTCCAGGCTGGGTCTATGACCTCAAAACAGCAGAATTTCTCAAAAAAATAGAGAGAGAATCTGAAGATCTCTGGCTCGATTATCTCTGGCTGCGCTGCCGTGTTGATGTCGCCCTGTTCTGCTCCATCTGCCTACCAGACAGACTGGAAGAGCCTTTCTCTGCGCTCCATTGGCATTTTCTGGAGAGGGCAAAACCGTCCTGGCGTGATCGCTCTGAAACGCGCAGGCTGGCAGATGCTGCGCCTCGTGGTGCTGCGAAATCGACGATCGAATCATACGCTCAGATCCTGCATGATGTTGTCTATGGGATCGAGGCATTTATTGGAATCATCTCAACGACTTACCCACTCGCCGAGGGCCTTGTATCAGACCTGTTTCAGACTCTCAAAACACCAGAACTCCATCCAGATCTGCATGAGCTATATGGGCCAATTCGGATCGAGGGATCTCGGACTGATTTTGTGGCATACACGGAGGGTCAGGACGCTCAGGGGACACGGATCAGCGCGTTCTCATTTGGCGGCAGTGTACGCGGTGAGAAACATTCCGGCGTCCGATTTACCAAGATCCTGATCGACGATGGAGAGCACCCAGAGCGCGTTCGCAGCCCAGAGCAGCGCCGCAAAACCTGGGCATTCCTGAGCCAGGATATTCTCAAGGCAGGGCGCAGGGGATCAGTCTATCGTGTGATCGGTACCGTGCTTCATCCTGATTCGATGCTCAATCGACTCCTCGACGATCCAGGCTGGCAGGCGACGCGCTGGAAATCTGTGATCTCCTGGCCTCGTGATATGCGCCAATGGGATCGCTGCAGACGCCTCTGGGGCGACCTCAGCGATCCAGACAGGGAATCAACCGCGCGGCAGTTCTATGAGCGCCACAGAGCCAAAATGGACGAGGGCGCAGAGGTGCTCTGGCCAGAGCATGAGAGCCTATATGAATTGATGATGTTGCGCTGGGCAGAGGGTGAGGCTGCGTTCTCATACGAGAAACAAAACGAGCCAGTCGATCCAGCCCTGCAGGTATTCGAGCCGACCAGATTCGAGCGCTGTCGTTTTGCCTCGAATTGGGTTGAGACTGTCGACGGCCGCAGGATCGCCCTCAACGATCTGGAGTTGAGTTGCTGGCTCGACCCTCGCGCCAGTCGCGAGATCACACGCGGCGACTATGCAGCCATCGCTCTCGTCGGCAGAGATGAGCACGGATATTTCTACGTCCTCAAAGTCTCAATGGCTCGCGACTCAGCAGCACGGCAGATCGACAGGCTCTGGGAGATCTATGATCTGGTAGGGCCTCGCTGCCGATATGCCTATGAGGACAACGGCTTTCAGAGTCTGCTTGAGATACCCCTGGAGCAGGCGCGCCAGGAGCGTGTGAGGGCTGGGCGCTCTGCCACGATGGCGATCGAGGGGTACACGTCGACCACAAACAAAATGAACCGGATCATGAGCCTCGCGCCTCGGATCGCCAATGGCTGGATCCAGTTCGCTGAGGACCTGCCGCCAGAACTGATGGATCAATTTCGATCCATCCCGACAGGGTCGCACGACGACGGGCCTGATGCTGTCGAGCGTGCGATCTGGGTCCTCGATGGAGGGAATCAGGCGATCGTCGAGATGGGAGGGCGCTGGTAACAAAAAACGCCAGCCTGTGAGGGCTGGCGTCTGGCTGGGCCACATTATTTCACTTGAGATATGCGATCCAGATCTCAAAGCTGCAGCGAGCGATCAGCAGCTTCTTTCGGCGGACTTTCCATCGAAAGCCAAGATCTTCCTGGCTGATCTGCCAGGCGAGAGCGTCAAGTTCGCTCTCGAAAATCTTGGCTTCAACATCAGGATCCAGGCCGCCGATCTGGTTGAGGTCGATCATGCGGTCTCCATCAGATCAGAAAATTCAAAAACCGTGCAGGGGCTGGAGGGTGACACGTTCCAGCCAGCCGAGGTCATTGCTGGAATCATGGCTCGCGCCACTTGTAAGTCGATCGAGCCCTCTTCTTCCCAACCACTTTCTGGCCGGTACCCTTGAAAAAAACAACGGTCTGGACCGTCGTATGTGAACCAAATTTTGAGCCCCTTTGGGCTGATTAGCAGTATCATGCTGTTTTTTCCTTCGCCGATTTCTCGGCGTTGAGTGATTGTTTTATTCATATTGAGATGTCAAAGAGCCGAGCAGTTTCCCTGCTCAAAAATAGTATCGATCCATATCGCTAGGATAGCAAGCGATTTCCTAAAATAGGGCTAACTTTATTTGAGAACCTCCAGATAATCAAGCTCAAAAAACAAGCCCAGACCCCTAATATCAGAGAGAGAGAGAGACGCGGATCCTGGCGCTGCTCGTTTGCCTCCTCGCGTCTGATCCTGCCAGTGTCTCCAGGTCGGCTCCAACATCTCCCATGGCAGCACCCAATTGGACTGGCTGGGTTTGTGGTGCAGTAGCACCATTGCGCGACCTCCCTGCTCCTGCCAGCGACTCATGCGCTCTGCCTGATGGGCGTGCAAGTTGGAGAGCGCCCAGCGCGCCTGAGCGCTCTCTTTGGCCTCTGCCATGATGGCGCGACCCTCTGACATGATCAGATAATCAGGAGGGCCCTGAGACTCGAAACAGGCTCGAAATTGGCCCTTTCCGATACTGCCCAGGATGCGCATGGGCGGAGGCGTACGAATGACAACAGCCATCCCCTGCGCCTCATACCGTGCGTGAATCAGCCCCAGCAGCCTCTCCCAGTTTTTCCCTCGATTCGCATGTGATCTCATTCTCTCTCTCCCGGTTTGGATGATATGCTCATTGTAATAGGAGCGCTCATGTCAACCCTACTCCCAATGTATGGCCGTACTCTCCCCCTCCTGGGAGGCGTGACGAATCTGGTCGATCCGTTCCGATACCCAGAGACAGAGGATGAATGGCAGTCATGGTATGATTACAGATTAGATGCCTACTATGGCAATAACTACAGCCAAGACATGATCAAGGCTCTCAGTCTGTTTCGCGCGCTCGATGACGATGGCGACGTTCTGGGAGTCACGCGCAGACTCCACAGAGATATTCAGCACGTCGTCGATGTCGGCGCTGCTGCGCTCTCGCGTCGTTTGGTGCTCATGGCTGGGGAGGATGGTGATTCTCTCCTGGATCAGGCGCGACCAATCTGGAAGCGTTCAGCCCAGCAGATCGGCACATGGGGTCGCATGCTCTGCGCTCTCGGAGACTACTATATTGAGCCGACTCGCATCGATGCGAGAGATGTGCAGATGGTCGGCCACGATCCGAGGAATGTACAGATCCAATACAGCAACGACGGCAGAGATCAGATTCTCAAAGCTGTGGTCACTTATACCTATTTTGCTGAGGATCTGGAGGTCGCGCCTGATGGCTCTGTGATCTCGAATCAAACGCCGCACACCTATCAGCGAGTTCTCACGCCAGAGGAGATCATCATCTCCAAAGATGGCCAGGAGATCGAGCGCGCGCCTCATGGCCTGGGCGTTGTGCCGATCGTGCATCTGCGCTGCATTGCCCTCTCAACGCCTGAGCATTCTCTCTGGACTGGTCACGGAATCGATCGCCCTCTGTCCGAGATTGACAGCCTCATGAGTCAACTCAGCGCAATCGGGGACCGGTACGCAAACCCCAAACTATTCGTCAAGGGCGCGAAGGTGTCAGACGAATCCAAGATCTCCAGATTCGGTCGTATCATCAACCTATATGGTGGATCGAGAGAGGCTCTGAGCGCTGCAGATGCTCGCTATATTGAGCCGAGTCTGTCAGGGGCTGGCGTACTCCTCAACGCGATCAATCAACTGCTGGCAGATGTGCGATCCTCGCTGCCTGAGTTCCTGTTTGGTGGCGCTGGAGCCAATGCGTCTGGTGATGCTCTGCGCTATCGCTCTGCACAATTTGAGGCAAAATATGAGGAAATCAGAGAGAGATTTCTGGCCGGTCTGCTGGAGGCTCTGGCGATGTCTCTGAGCATGATCAATCTGGAAACGTACCGAGCAGAATACGCGGATCGGCTTTTCATCTCTGCGCCTCCTCTGCTGCCTGTCGATCGTGCTGCAGAACTCGCAGCCCTGGAGGCTGCGGATCGGCTTGGCTCGATCAGCGCTGCAGACAAAGTTCGCCATCTCCAGCGTCTGGGCCTCGTGCCAGAGGCCGTTGATCCTGACGACTACGCAGCGGATCTCGTCGACCTGAGCGCCGACATGGCCTCGACATTTTTCAACGCTGAGGAGGAATGATGCCCATTGAAAGGATTTTTGTTGATGGAAAACCGGCTTTCAGATGGGGATCTGATGGCACGGTCTATCCGTACAATCCCAGAGATCCGGCCAGCATAGAGAAGGCCAAAGGCAAAGCTCAGCGCCAGGGCAGAGCGATCGAGGCGTCTAAGCGCAATCGTGGTCGCTATTGATGCCTGAAATCATCGCTCTCGCCTGCTGGCTCATTATTGGGGCGCTCATATACCTGAGAGCCTCAAAGGGCGCTGGCGTGCTGTTCTGCCCTCGCATCAGAGTCGACCTGGGGAAGCGTTTTATAGAGGAGAACCGTCATGCCCATTAAGCGCGCAGGGGTCACATTCGCCGGCTACAACAAGCCGAAAAAAACGCCCAAACACAAAACGAAAAGTCATGCCGTTCTAGCCAAAGATGGCGATAAAGTGAAACTAATCCGATTCGGTCAGCAGGGCGTGAGAGGCTCGCCTCCTCGCAAAAACGAGACTGAGGCAGCACGAAAACGCAGAGCAGCATTCAGAAAGCGACACGCGAAAAACATCGCAAAAGGCAAAATGTCTGCCGCTTATTGGGCAGACAAAGTGAAGTGGTAAATAAAAATGGTGATCAGAATGGAATATTGGCCTGTATCGCCTCATCGTCTCCAGCCTCAATCGCCTCCTGGTGCAGATAGCCCTGGAGGAGGATCGCGTTCTGCTGCGTCTTTCGCTTCTCATTGATATAGAATTTCACGGTATCGACGACCGCGATCGCTGCCTCCTCCAGGCTGGATTCACGAATATCAGACCACTCCTCAGATGACGGCCATTCATCCTCAAAGCCAGGACGCCGAGCATCTGCGCAGTCGCACCACTCGCGCCAATGTGGATCGTCGCAGCGCGACGGGTTGAGGCCTGTGTCACCACATCGAGGGCACTCTGTTGTGCTGAGGCGTGCTGTGGTCAATGCCTCCAGAACTTTGAGATGATGCTGTGGCATCTCAGCGAAATGCCCTGAGATAGCGATCTCAGCTTGCAGACGCTCAATCTCTGCACGTCGCCGGATGGGGTCGAATAGAATTTCAGGGTTGCATTTCATGCCATTATCTCCGCTCAAATTGTTCGTCTGATGATCCTCTGGATCGTTGATGTCGCCCATAGGGGAATCGGGGCAGGCAGCCGCTCTGCTGATAGGCCAACTCGGCCAGTGAGGGCACGCCTCCGCGATTGTATTCGCGGAGGTTTGATCTGCTGCGCTCTCGCAGGGCTGCACGCCAGTTGTCAGACCACTGGCGAGCATATTTATTGGCGTTGCTCAGGCCATCGGCGATCTGCCGATTTATCCAAGCATGATGCCGCACGCGCCATCGAAGATCACGCGCGATCCAGCGCGCCTCGCTGGCCTTACAGTGATTGTAAGCCTCGCCCCATGTGGCGAACTCGGCGACGATGTCGCTCTGACGGCCGGCATGATCCCAGCCCTGCTGGGAGCCTGTGACCCGCCAGACGGTCTGGCTGCTGCCGTCAGCCGCTACGATCAGCCATGGGCCATAATATAGGCGCGCGACCTTGATCGGGTATTGGGCGGCGACTGCTGCACGCCCAGGAACGTGGAAAAACATCATGGGTGCACCACTTGGAAACCGTAGGATTTTAGCCATCCCATCTCGACGATGGTTAAGACAGTTTGGAGGGTCTCATCAAGTAGAGGCAATATTTGATAGTGCCAGCCCTCTCCTTGAGGGCCGTATTTTTCAGTGTACTTGGCACAGAGTCTGACCTCTGCCCTCTCCAGGGCAGCGAGATCATCAAAGATCCCGGCGACTTGGTAAGAATCGGTACTTGTACAAACCAGAACAAACATGCTGTTTCTCCTTGTGGGCCGCTTCATTGCCGCCCACACCTTCTCATTTAAAGCACTCCCGAGGATAAGCAAGCGATTTGAGCAAAATAGACAACTAAAACAAAGAGAGAGAGATTGTGATATATATGGAGAGCCGCTTTAAACGTACACAATAGGCAGATCATGAGCACGAACAAAATCCTCCTAGACGCGATCACCTCTCACAGGCTGGGCCTCCTGCGATTCGAGGGCGGTGCACTCCTGGAGATCCTGCAGATCTGGAGCGACTGGGTCGATCCAATCTCGTCTCGCCTGGATCGATACGCCGCACAGATGGCCAGAGGCCAGCCTCTCACGCCTCGACAGCGATCGACTCTCCAGCGACTCCAGCGACAGCTATCCGACAAAACGCGAGAGGCTCGCTCGGAGATGATGGCAGAGCTAGAGGAGAGGCTGCAGGAGACACTGGACGCAGAGCGCCGACTGCTGGCCCGCTCTCTCAGTGCCAGCTTGCCAGAGACAGCCAGAGAGCGTCTGAGGGCTGCTGCGCCCTCTGCGAGCGTTCAGATGCTGGGGAATCAATGGAGGCAGAGGCTCGATCAGACTCTGTTTGATTCCCAACTCAGGATCCAGGCCTCGATCACGCGCGCTCTCACGACGGGGGAGGGGATGGCTGCAGCAGCCTCCAGAATCCAGAGACAGAATCAAGATCTCCAGATGACACGATCCAGATTGACCACGCTGGTCAGGACAGAGATCCAGACGGCCGCCAACATCTCCGCTGAGGCATCATACAGAGAGAACGCAGATGTGATCAAAGCCGTGCAGTATCTGGCGACTCTTGACAATCGGACCTGTATGGTCTGCGCCCCTCTGCACAATACAGTCTACCCTCTGACGGCTCAGGGCCATCCTGGGCCAAAGTTACCGCTACATCCTAGGTGTCGATGTTTCTATGTGCCTGTGACGCGCTCCTGGCGCGAACTGGGACTATCCAGGGAAGAGGCTGGAGAGATGACAGGAGCGCAGATCAAGGATCGCAGTTATCCGGCTTGGTTTCGTCGTCAGTCTGCAGCCCAGCAGAGAGAGATCCTCGGCGCTGGCAGATATAGGCTCTGGAGGTCGGGAGAGGTCAGCCTTGAGGAGCTATCGAGGGGAGGCCGTCTGCTGAGTCTGGGAGAGCTACGCGCGCAGGCTGAACGACAAAACGCCAGCCTGTGAGGGCTGGCGTCTCTGGGTTGGATTATCCGATTAGTATGCGCATGATCGCGCCTAACTCGTGATGAAACTGAGCCATCCGGAAAGGAATATTCTCCATCTCCTCATCTTTAATGATTCGCACAAGAGTCTGAAGATCAATCTCTTCTTCTTGGATGTCGGCCCAATGCTTGGCGATGGCTTCAATCTGTTTTCTATGTGGCCCGGGTCCTCTTCTATTCATGCTGGTTCTCCTTGAGGGCTGTGCTTCATTGCCGCCCACAGCAATGTTATCGATCCAGACCATGAGAATGGCAAGCGTTTTCTAAAATAAAAGATAACTAAACTACAAAACGCCAGCCTGTGAGGGCTGGCCACGTGCTCAAAGCGCGCGTCTTATCAAAGAAATGATGCCACTGGTATTACTAGTGGCCATCTGCACTCTGGCGACCAAACTCTCGCTTTAATCCAAGGACTATATTCAAAATGAATGATCATGTCTGTGTATATCCCCGAAGTATTGGAATTGTCGCAATTGAGAGGATATGCGTTCCCGTTCCCGTTTTGGATCGCCTCGATGGCTTTTTTTACACCTCGAAATTGCGACACATTTTTGTGTGCCGAAATGATAGCCGACTTCAATGCGGCGACATTGCCGAAAGCTCGGATAATTTCGGGGAGGGCGTCGGGATGCATGGTGCGCAGGGATTCTGCGGTTATCACCGATTCAGTAAGAATAGTCATGTTGTTTCTCCTTGTGGGCTGCTTCATTGCTGCCCACACCAATGTTATCGATCCAGCCAATGAGATAAGCAAGCGTTTTCTAAAATAAAAGATACTATAAAATAAGGGGATGAACCATAATGTGGATACAATGTAATAAATGCCAGGATTTCTGGTGTACGATTCATCACATGCATGTTTTTGAATGCGCTTGCCCTCCTATAGAGGAGTGGGATTCTGATCCGTATTCAGCGCCCAGCAGACAGGATCGCAGCACAGGGGAGGGATCACAGAATAAATAGCCATTCTGAATAAAACGCTTGCTTATCTCCTGGAGTGCCTTAAATGAGAGGTGTGGCCAGCGAACAACGGCCGCAAGGAGAAACAGCATGAGAGAGCAGATTTTGAATTGGCTTCGCGAGCAGCCAGCCCTCCAGCAGGGTCGTCATCCCTGCGAGGTCGATGGCCTCCTCGTAGTCCTCGACTACGACGGCATATCAACCGTCAAGGTCGAGACTCCACAAGGAGTCTGGGTCTTTGAAGCCGTAGAGATCGCTGGATATTAATTTTTCAGCCCTCCTCGGAGGGCATCAACCAGGAGAAGCCAGACGCCAGCCTGTGAGGGCTGGCGTTTTTTATTCCTGGCGCGATTCAAGCGCTGCGATCACCGTCTTTCTGGCTGCGCCCTGCTCTTCTCTGGCGAGCAGTTCGCTCAATTCGTCATCAAATGCGCCATTCCTGATCAGCCGCAACAGCTTGCCGGCACTCTGATCCAGAACATCAGCAGCCTCTCTCTCTGCGTCTGCCATTTCTGGTATATCCTGGCCGGCCGACTCCTCTGGCTGCGCCTCTGCATCGCTCAGAGTCGCCTCAATAGCGTCGACAATTTGAGTCTGCGAAACATCAATTGTTTTCTGGGCGTTCTGATTGAGTTTCTCAAACCGTGCCTCTGCGAGAGTCTGATTGGCGTGCTGCTCAATCAGAACGCCGCGATCTGTCACAATGTGCCACGTCGCCAGACCTGGAATGTGTTTGAGTTTCATGTTGCCTCCTGGGCTGTCAATGTGGTAGGGAATCACCATCATATAGCCAATTGCTGACGTCGAGCATAATCGGACGAAAAGAGGCACCGTGAGCACCGATACACCAGCAGCCCCAGAAACCGCGCAGACATGGCCACAAACCACACCAACAGCGCAGCCCCTGCCAGAGCCGACAGAGTCGGCAGAGCCAGTGGACCGCGTTCGACTCGGTTTGGAGCAGGCTCTCTCAGCAGAGCGCAAAAAACGTCAGGAGATGGAGCAGAGAGTCTCTCAATTGGTCTCTGCAGACGAGGCCAGACGCAAGCAGGAAGCCGCAGAACAGGGGAAATATCAGGAGCTATACACAGAGGCAGAGTCTGCACGACTCGCAGCGATCGAGCGTCTGACAGCCCTGGAGAGCGCAGAGGCGGCAAGAACGGCCGCAATGAAAACGCAGCTAGCAGAGCGGATCGCTGGTCTGCCCGATCAGTATCGCGCGCTGATTCCGGATGGTCTGCCAGTCGACACGCTCAAACAACATCTCGCCAGTGTGGAGAAACTCATCTCAGAGCCTCTCGCACAGGTCCACACTGGCACCCTCAAAACAGCCCCAGCCTCAGAGCCAATACCGGCCGAGGCCATCGCAGAGGCCACCAAATACGGCTACAGCGATGCGCGGCGATATTACGAGCGCGTGTATGCTCCTCGTATGCAACGACTCAAAAAATAACCGATCTCTCTCTTTTGGGGAATCGGTCTATCAACCCCAAAAATAGAGAGAAATGTTATGGCGTTTGAATATCGTCGTGGGCCTCGTATTCTGGTCGAGTTGCCACTTGATTCAGCTACTGCAAACATCACGCCAGGAATGGCGATCACATACGGCGCACAGGATGGCTACTTTAAGGAAGTCGATGCAGTGGCGGAGCAAGTTCTGGGTATTTCAGTCAACAAGGTTGATTCACCGTCTACCCATGGCGGAGCCATGGTTAAAGTAGATGTATCACCGTTAAGCGTGTATGAGGTCGGCGGAGATGCAGCCATGGCCGTTACACTGAATGGTAATTCCTGCGATGTTGGCGCTGATGCCAAAACCATCGATGTCAACGGATCATCAACTGATGATATTTTTATTCTCGTTGTCGATGTTGATGCACAGACAGCGCTTGTTCGCCTTTCACCTGCACCTACTGGAGTCTAATCATGGCCGTTGATGTTTCACAAATCGTCGAACTCGTCGAGAACGACGGATATCCTGCGATGTTTGAGAGCTACGACTCTCAGCCCGTCATCTATCCTCTGCTTGGAGAAGTTCGATCGCCTGCCAATGCTGGCGAGCCGTACTATGGCAACAAAGAAACCACGTTTCAAGGCCTGGAACGCTTTAAAGAGCGTCCTGATCTTCAAGATGTGGATGACAGCACCTTTGATAAGGGCTGGACGTATCAGTGTGCGATCAAGCAGTATTCTCGCTCATTGACCATCCCCGCTCGTGTGCGTCTGGCCAATGACTCTGTCTCTCGGATCAAGGCCTCGATCATTCAGGCTGCGACAGACTGGGGCGAGGTTGCTCAACTCCAGAAAGATGACGTCATGGCTGGCATGTTCCAGAAAGGCACTTTAACTGCAGGATCAACCGAGTATTTTGATAATGCTTATCCAGGCAATACCGATTCAAATGCTGGGTTTATCTATGATGGCCTGCCATGGTATGACACTGCTCACACGCTCTCTGGTAGCTCCAACACATACGCGAATCATACTCCGTCTCTGGGTCTGACTGCTGCCAATCTCCAGACCGTTCTGCAGACCATGCGACACACCAACGCAGTCAATGAGCGCGGCGAGCGGATCATGATCCGGCCTACTCATATGATCGTTCCCGGTGGCCTTGAGTACACTGCACGCACGATCCTGGAGTCCACACAACTCCCAGGTTCTGCGAACAATGATGCCAACGTCGTACAGGGTAGCCTGCAACTCGTGACCTGGAACGCTCTCAGCGATTCTGCATCCTCTGCAGCTTGGTGGGTTGTGCAGGCTGGCCGAGGTCTCACGATTTACGATAGTGGCGCTCCAACCATCGCAGTCAAAGAAAAGCAGAACGGCGATATCGTTGTTGTCGCTGAGTATCATTTCGGCGCTGCTGTTTCAAACTGGCGATATCACTACAGCGCTAACAAGGCTGCCTCCTAATAGTATGGCTTTCACGTACGATATCACGACAGATCGCGGCAAGGTCAGACTGAAATTGGCCGATACGGACTCCTCTGCCTATGTTTTTGAGGACAACGAGATCGACTATTTTCTGACCTCTGCTGGGGCTGTCGATGATGCCGTCGTGATTGGTCTGCACGTCCTCCTAGCTGATCGTGCCAGGAGGGCGAAATCTTTCTCAATCCAGGGCCTGTCTCTCAACGACACAGGCCAGATCGCGGCGATCAAGTCGCTGATCGAACTCTATGGCGGCGATGAACCGACTCTCGCTGCTGTAATGCCTGCCCTGCTACCCTCTGACGCTGGTTTTGATGAGCCGATCGTCGGATAGGAGGCCAGATGAACAGAATCCCAGCAGACGCTCTCAGCGCTGATCTCAAAGCCCAGATCACCTCAGACATGCAACATTTGATCGAGGATGCACAGATCGGATCGAGCGTCACAGTCAAAACGCCTACAGGCGTAGCATTCGCTGCAGCAACAGGCACCTCTACTCTGACACTGACAGCCAACACGATCACGGCAACGCTCCAGGCTCTGAGCCAGCGAGAGATCGCAGCCTCTGGCGGGATCTATCAAGAGGGCGATCGTCTCATGAGAGTGCTGGCGTCGAGGCTCTCAACAGCGCCCACAGTCGATTCTCAAGTCGTGTCTGGATCAGACACCTATCAAGCGATCACGGTCGAGCTTGACGCGCTGGGTATTCATTATGTCCTCGTTCTGAGGATCAACCCATGACCGTCGAGAGCAACGCGCAGGAGTTCTCAGCAGCCATCGAGAAATTCGCGCAGAGGTTGCCAGAGATCGCAGATGTCGTGATCCGGAAATCAGCCGCCGACATCGTCGCAGAGACTGCCAAACAATGGCCAGTCGACACAGGAAGATCGCGCGCTGCCTGGATTGCGGCCGTGTCTGATGCAGAGACGACCCAGAGCAGATCTACCGTCTCGATCACTGTGACAAACCCGGTTAATTACGCCCCATTTATTGAGTATGGCACCATCAACGTAGCCCCAGGAGGGCATTTGCAGAGAGCGATCCGCATTGTGCGTTCTGATGCCGCAAAGATGCTGGCTGAGCTAATTCAGAATGATTGGGATGGGGCGCGCTGATGGATGCCACAGCAAAAACGCGAAACGTGAAATCTCGGATCTGGGTCTATCTCCAGACGCTATCGATCACAGGATCCCCCAATATCGTCTTCGGAGATCAGCCCTCCAGAGCCGGCACAGCTTCCCCCTGGATTCGTGCAGTGATTGACTTCGATCCAGGCTCCTGGAATGGTCGCTATTCAGCCACAAAGATCGCATATCGGACGCCTGTGATCGTGACATTTGATCTGTTCTGGCCGATTGGCGGAGATGCTGCCTCAGCCATTCTCCAGATCGAGGAGGCTGCAGACGTACTCTCAGACGCATTCAGAGAGCGCTCTCTCTCGTTTCTGGATTATGCATCTGATCCGTCATCTCCAGCGACGATCGCGAATGCCTCGATCCGTTTTTTCCGTCCTGTCAACGCGCGCAGGCTACCCAGAGAATCCAACTTTCAACGCCGCCAGATCGTCGCTCAGGGCGAATGGCACATCAGACATTGACCATAAAGGAGGCGACCCATGGCCGCTATTGACGCAACCGTTCCATTCAAGAATTCTAATGGTACTCTCAACCTCTATGAGGGATCTGGCAGCCCTGCGAGTCTGACCATCACATTCCGCCAGGGAACGCTCAGCTACAGCGAGACAGGTCGCGCATATGTCGAGGCGATGGAGGCCGGCCGTCATGTCAGCGCTGCGCCTGTTCTCGTTGAAACCGATGACGGAAATGTCACAGGATCATTTACGCTGCTGGTGACCTCATTCAAGGGTTCGTCTGCGGTCACGCCTTACGAGTTCCTGACCCATACCGCAGGAGCATCCAGCTATACCACGACTGCGAAAGGGTCGAAACCAGCCCTCAAATTCGTGTTCATTGTTGACAGCACAGGAGAGGCAGGAGGTGCTGGAGGCTCTCAAACCATCACGTTTGCCTATGCAGTCGTAAACTCGATCGATCTCGATTCTGGTGGCGCTGACGGGTTGTTTCAGATGTCTGTATCGTTTACAGATCACGAGAACCGGCCGACATACGCATAATTTCAGAGGCTGGGGATCTGGTTTGCGTTCCTGGTTGGTTTGCTGGATCCTCAGTCTCGCCCTTACAACCAGGATAAATAATGAAAGGATTCAAAGCCAGAGCCTCAACCATCATCGAATTGACCCGTGGATCTGAGAGCGTAGCCCTCGAAATGACAGCGCCGCCAGTGGGATATCTCTCCTGGCTGCGCTCTGTTTTTCCAGCCCCTGAGCAGTACGTCAACGGAAACGCCAAGCCTGATCCAGCAGCAGAGCACGAGTATCATGCATTGCTGTTGTATTGCCGTCTGGCTGCCGCTCTGCGCCCATCTGGCGCTATTGATACCCCAGAGCCAGCAGGAGCCTCGCGACATGCCTGGAACGGCTACGCGGAGGCCATACGATCAGAGTTCCGAGCAGCCAATCTGTCTGATGGAGACGTGTTGATTCTGACGCGTGCGCTCAATCGTCTTGAGGAGTCGTCGACGGCGAATCTGGACGCAGCGGGAAACTCCTAAGCCCTCGCGAGGGCCATTATTCGGATCTTGGTTTGATGTTGGAGGCGTGTACACTGGCGAGCGTTTCAGACCCTGCAGACCTGCTCTCTCTCCCGGGTAATTTGCCCGATCTCTGGCTCGCCCATGCCAGAAATAAAATTCAGGGGAGATACCAGAAAAGAGAGAGAAAATCTGGAAATTCTGGGATGATCAACGTCAAGCCTGAAATCATGGCGGAGATTGAGTCTAAACTGCAGCAGGGATAACGATGGAAGTTTTAGAATTAAAAGTTGCGATCGAAACGTCAGCAGCAACAAAATCGGTCAAAGAGATCGGGCCTGCTGCCAAAGAGGCTGCGAAAGAAGTTTCTAGCGCAATGAACAAAGCTGAAAATTCAATTGAGGATGTGGGAGAAGAGGCGAAAACGGCAGCCAAGAAAACCAAAGAACTTGGCGATGCTGCAGGAGACACGGCCACGAATGCAGGCCAACTCTCTGGCGCGCTCGATCTCGTCTCTCCTGCTGCTGGAGATGTCGCGCGCGTTGTCGCTGATGCTGCAGACGCGCTGGAGGTTTTTACAAGGGCTCTGAATGTCAGCAAAGCCGTCGCGGGGCCAATAGCGATCGCAGTCGCTGCTCTCGGCGCTGCCTATCTGCACCTAAAGGATCAACTCAACGAGGCTGAGGCTGCTCAAGAGGCGATGTCTGAGGCTGCGACTGCAGCAGAGAGCAGATTCGCCACGTTAAAAGGGCTTGTTTCCAGTCTGGCCGATGAGATGAGCATACTCAATGGTGCCTCTCAGGCAGAGATCGACCTTGAACGACAACTGACCGCAATAAGTACGGCATACGCTGGATCGATCGCTGACATAAACAGGCAATTGTTCGAAACGAAAAACCTCCGAGAAGAAATTCGCGAGAATATGTCTGCTGCCGATCTTGTTGAGGATATGGCTGCGATCGATTTGGCAGATCAAAGAATTTCTAATCTGCAAACTCTGCGCGACAATACGATTCAGGCCAGAGATGAAGCGCTCTCAAATACGAGGATTTTGCATCAAGCGAGACAGGATGAGATCAAGGATCTAGAGGATCAGCGAGCAGCCCTGGAGGCCATTCGTGCTGCTGAGGCAGCAGCACGACAAGCCGCCAGCATTCAGGCGAGCGCCCAAAACAAAACGTCAGCCCTGCAATTGGAATCGTTGCGCCTCCAAGGCGACGAGATCGGCATTCTCGAAATGCAATATCAGCAGGAGATCGAGGCCATCGATGACCTTGCAGCAGCAGCAGCAGAAGCTGGGGTCGTGATCAATACTGAAACCATGAGGCAAATAGCGTTACAGAACCATTTGATGGAGGTCGAGCAACTCAGGCTCTCTCAGAAAGCGGAGGAGACGGCCGCAGAGATGGCACGGCTGGAAGAACTGGCGGCACTGGAGGAGCAGATCGCCGCAGAGCGTC
>Ga0163179_10000739_pt1 | contig 23275 bp, 18 predicted proteins | sample AtlANTMetagenome_FD_109643 | JGI IMG/M metagenome (GOLD analysis project Ga0163179, IMG submission 109643) | Marine eukaryotic phytoplankton communities from the Atlantic Ocean - Atlantic ANT 2 Metagenome | ecosystem: Environmental > Aquatic > Marine > Oceanic | place: North Atlantic Ocean...
TAGTACTTATATCGTTTCCATTCTTTGGGGTCTGGTTGTTGATTACTTACCGAAAGAAAAGCAAATTTGTATAAATCTTGAGCTAAATATTTCTCTACTTTGGCTTTCATTTTTTTAACCTACTTGCTAATTTCATTATTCAAGCAATTATATACGAAAACCACGACAAAACGTGTCGCATAAGAAAGGCACAATCAAAAAAGGGTGTTAGTATTTCTACCAACACCCAAAAAGTTAATTTTAATATTAGGTTTAATACTCAATCATCAAAGATAGATTAAGCAGTCTTGGCAAACCGAAATAAACTCCGACTGAGGCGGAATCATGGTTCATAAGCTCATCATCAAATACGCTGTACTTGTCATTGTCATCTGCATCTGAAATATATTTAGCATTCAATAAATTGAATACGTGTCCATTTAATGAGACAGCGACACCACTCATCTCTACCAAGCGATAACCGAAATGCAAATTTAACAAGCTGTAATTAAAGCAGGCTTTGCTTTTTGCCTTCATAAGTAACCCAAAACACTTCCAAAGAGTCCATCGATCTGACGGTTATGATTACTCTTTGGGCAAGGCTTTTGTCTCGGTCTAACTATCCTTCCTTTCACCAGATTATCATTCATTGTCAAAACGCATCTATATCTTGTCCTAGTACTAGCAAGGATTTAAGAGGATAGTCCAAGATTGATATGTCGAAATCGTTTGGAAGTCCCAGAAGCATATGATTTGGATTTTGGTTGATCTGGACCACAGGTGCTGCCTATCGGGAGAAATTTCCAGATGACCGAGATAAAAATCTATTTTCAGCAAGCCTTAAAAGATGAGTACTACAATGTCCATATTGATTTAGAAAAAGTCAAGTTCCTACGGGTAATTTGCTGAAATTTATAATTCAATGTCACTGGTCAGAATGAACTTTCAATTCCATCTCTCCACACCATGATGAATGACTGTTGCTGTCGCTGACGGATAAAAATCTTGTTTTTCTAGAACAACTACCAGTGGGTCATCAATTGGAATACAAAACATGTGAATATAACCATCGATTGGGTTGGCATATCCTTTTTGGGCAGAAGGACCGAATTGAATGTGAAGCAACGGCATTGCAGATTGGCTGCTCTGCAAAATTATATCTTTTATTCCTTGAAGTGAAAGATAGGAGATCGGTCTAGCTGCTCTTGTAAAATTGGTTCAATAATTTTTATTTTCTCACTGTCCAGACAATTAGAGACTATCAGTGGTAGTTGCATCGATACCAAAGGTCATTTAGTTGTTGGTAGTGTTATTACTACCGATTTGAAGGGTGAAGTCAGAGGTTCCGTTTCCTAATCCGTCTAAGACTAGATTCAGGTCAGCTCGTTGAATTTTTTCGTTATAAAAATCAGTCGAATATAGATCTGTTTATTGTGGATGGTTATAAAAGAAAACATTTCGATGATTATCTTTATTAATTCCCTATAATCCTCTCAAAGCTGACCAGGTCGTCGCTAGTTGTCTTTTCCCATTGACCGACTTAGCTACTTTTTCTGCGTAAAGAGTTAGTTTCCCAGTACTATTATTCTGATTCCAAGTCGGAGTATGCAATCCAACCCCGTCAAATGGTTCCTTGGCCAAAAAAGATTGGCCTAATGATTTAGTCAGCTGAAACGGAAACCATGCGTCGTTAATCACACCGAGTGGTTTAACTTTTATTAACTCCACCCACGAATTTTTGACGCGATACTGAAGCCGAAGGTCTGCTTTTTTATCGGTTGATCATCTTTCCACGCGACTCCGTCTGTGTATATATCTTGCTTTGACCCCCATGCTCCCCAAGGTAGTTTGTTCTCAGATGTCATCTCGATATAATAAATTCCGATCGGTTGTTCCTTCTTTAATTCTAAATCGCACCATTGATTATCTTTTATTTTTTTTAACTCAATTTCTACTAAGATTTGCCCCCGTGGTGGTTCTTCTGCTCCAAAAACTACTGTAGGAATTATCAAACTTAACAGAAGACATAAAACTGGAAGAGAACCAAAACAAACATTATGAGATGTCATATAGAAGCTCCTTGTGCAAGTGAAATTAAAGATAATTTAATGCAAACATATTCTTTGCTAATTAGAAGTACAAGATTGAATTCTTAGTTTAGAAAATGGTCAGTAACGTAGCAAAACTTGTACATGCATTCTTGTCTGAAAACTTTCTTTTTCACTCAATGTATCAGATTAAAACCCATATTCTTGGAGTGTTGGATGATCCAAGAACCTTGCAAGTTGAGACCATGCTTGAACACTATTTTTCGATTCTAGATCAGGACAAAAGCCAAATTCTAAGTAGATTTTGATTGCGACCAGCCTACGAGATGATGTTGTTAGAAAACAACGGTCATGTGATTTTTTTAGTTGCTTCATTGCAACACTCATCATAGGCTTAGATAAACCTTTGCCTTGATAGTCAGGAACAATTGCGACCCAATGAATTCGGCCCCAGTTTTGATCGCGCCAACTTTCATTCCACCAAGCTGTTATTGTTCCAATTTCGTCGCCCTTACTCGAAGTTAAGAAAAAACACCGATCTTCCATTGCTGTATAATCATTGCCAAATTCTCTGTGGAATAATTGATCATCGATCGCAAAGAATGTTTCGCTCTTCTGCTGAATACGTGTCCAAACATGACATTCATTCGAACGATATTTTCTAATATCAAACCCAGCTTTCAGAGTAAATTCTGGGATATCATCCATATGTGTCCGGATCATAGTGACATTATAATTTTGCATATTAACACACCATTTTGAAAGATTGATATAAGAAACAGTTTATCCAGAAGCATCTCTCTACAGCATTGATATGGTACATGCATCGAATTAATTATTTCCTGCAAAATTGATTATGGCCTAACAATCGATTGAAGCCTAATGATCATGCTATTTTCTGAATAATGCTGTCGTATTAGTCGATATAACAGATTAGATGAACCACAAAACCAGTTTAGGTGGTATCCGTAAGCTAACTTATAAACCAGAAAAACTGGCTTAAATCCTGATTTTCCAAATTCCTACGATAGAATGAGCTCATAATCGATCTCGTTGTCAACTCGTTATTAGCTCTATTTACAAAATTGTTTTTATCTAATTTTTTTAATTCCCTATCTGAAAGAAAAATACGATCTACCCTAGCTTCTTACTGTTGTTTCTTATTCTAATTCTACTGTGTTTATATACAAATTGTGATGAAAATGAAGATTTGAATTCTGGGAGAATGTTTTACTGACTGGTTTGGGACAGAAATATGATTTTGTGGGTTGTTAACCACTAATTTTTGCTCTTTATTTTTGCAGACAGACGAGAGATTTGAGAGAACACTCATTGATTTTTCAAAAAATTTAACAAATTCTTTAGGCCATCTTTAATTTTTGCTTCCGAATCTAGAGATAGTGGAAGCCTAGGTTGGTAGAGGAGAGAAGCTCCCATCGGTGATGTTTCGTAACCGCCATTATTGCCGAGGTCATAATCTGACTTGGTACCAACATAGCATTCCACCCCATTAGTGTAAGCGAAAACCATATTATCAGAAAATGGAGATATTTGATTAATAAAGTGATGATATTCGGCAAATATTTCATGTGCTAAACCTAGAATACACAAATTACCAAGGCAAAATCCGCGTATTGGTAATTTGACCCGCAGGGATTCACCAGATTGACTATAGGCAAGTAATTCCAAGAGCACTTGCTGCTTACTCGGATCTGTTTCTATCTCGATTAGTCTTCGACAATCTTTCTCTGTGGGAGGAGGTTGTAACGGAAGTTCTAATTCTATAGATTTGGTTTGAATACTGTTACATTGAACTTCTTGACCCATTGAATTGAATGCACGGGAAACTGCTATACCTAGGTCACGGCCAGCACCTTTAGCAGCACTTATACCACCTCTTAGTGGAAATCCATTAATATTAGCACTACAACCTTGAGCAAACATGTAGAGAGTTTCAGTACCCATTTCATTTTCTAAACTTTTGACTGCGAAACCGGGGTAATCGGCTGTGATCAAAGTGCTTGCTCCATGTACGATTACGGGATGGGCAGCGTGGCTAAACAGAATCGCTAGAGGATTCCCTCGACTTCTTTCAATCAGTAGAACATCAACCCAAGGTAACGTCGCACCATTTGGATTTGGAGCCATACTTATACGGTGTCCGTCAAAATGTCGTCGATTGAACCCAATTTGGGTGGATTCACGACAGTATCTTAAACTTACTGGCTCAAGGTGAGAAATCGCTTTTTTGGTAATCTCGGCTAATCTTTTGGGCAAAAAATGGTGAAATGACTTATTTTTTTCCTTTTCCCAAGGTCCCCAAGGGATAGTAATAGGTGCGCTGTGTGTGTGGCTACAATTAATCATTATATTTGTGGTGGGAATACCGGAAGATTGAGAGATGGTTTCAATCAGAACATCATTATACGCAAAATCGAAACCTAAATAGTCAAGTGTCAAGATTGCAATTTGATTTCTTCCGTCAGATAACACCAGAACACGAGCCCATAACTCATCATTTATACCAGTACTCGGTTGCATGGGACCAATTAGGAAAGTTCCCCTTGATTCAGGTGTAACTATTGTTTGGGATACCCCTCCCAGCAATTTGTATCTACTTGATTGACAAGAGGATTGATTGATGTTGTTCATATGTTTCGGGTTGCATCTTTTTGTTTCACCATGATTTATTTGGCCACCATTTTTTGAAATTCAATTACACACTCCTTGACAGAAAAAGTTCAGTGTAAATAACACAATACATGCAGTGGATCAGAAACTATAAAAAATCGTTTTCCCTAATCGTGAATTGAGGCTTTTTAATTGTTCTTGGGAAATTTATCGAACAAATTTCACTATTTCATTCTTAGACTGATTTTTCCATCCACGAATCGCATATATGGGTGGACAAGCTAATTTCTACGTTCGGCAAGTAATATTGTCCAGCCTCTTTTAATGCCAGTTCCACTTTTGGTAATAAATCAATAGCGTGTTCGCTTGGAACCTCGATAACCACTTCATCGTGAATGAACGCTACTATTTTTCCTCTTGTACCGTTTAGTATCTGATAAACCTTAGATAATCCTAGTTTCGCGATGTCCGCTGCCGTACCTTGGATTGGAGTGTTTAATTTTTCAGTATAACTAGCTGATTTCCTATTCCCAAATTTATCGACTGTAAATTCTTTTTTTCTACCCGATAATGTCCGTATCTCGTACTTCCGTCCTTTGGTAGCTTTCTTTATATAAAGATCAACTCCAATAAATCTTTTTAAAAATCTTTTCTTAAATTTTTCCATTTCTGATGTTTGTACTGTTAATCCTTTTTGTCGTAAGTGCTTGGTCAAATTCTCTATTCCTGCACCATAGACTAAACCAAAATTGAGTGTTTTTGCTATCTCTCTCTCATCTGATGATATCTGACCAATTTCTTTTTGTGTCACAATTGAGGCTGTCAATTTATGTAAATCAACTCCCTGATTGAGAGCTTCGATCATTTTAAAGTCTCTTGATATTTCAGCTAAAACTCTCAGTTCGATTTGTGCGTAGTCCAATACAATCAGCTTGTGACCAGGTTTTGGTCTAAAGCAACTACGAAGTTCTCCATTAACAATACTCTGAATGTTTGGTTCACGGCATGACATCCTACCGGTATTAGTTCCCAACTGAAAATAGTCAGAGTGTAGGCGACCAGTTGTCGGATGTAGTGATTTGATCAATTTTGTTCCATATGTAGATTTCAATTTATCAATTTTTCGATACTCTATGATGTCGGCAACAATTGATAGTTGTGCATTATGATTCAAAGTTTCCTTAGTAGTATCATCCAAAATTACCCCGATATGGAACAAAGCTTCCTTCAGTTGTCTCGGAGAATTAATATTTATAGGTCCTAGCTGATTAAGTAATTCATTTTCTAACTTTTGGTGCCGAATTTCCAACTTATTAAGATATTGATTTAATTTTTGTTTGTCTAATCCAAATCCAGCCAGTTCCATCTGGGCGACGGCATGGATAGTATCAAATTCTAATTTAGCTACCTTCCTAAGTTTATGTCGTTTCAATTCTAGTCTTAGTTTGTCAAACAATGGAATCAGGTATTCAACGTCATTGTTAGCGTAAGCTAATTGACTGGGTCGTAATTCAGATTGATCCCAGTTGGATTGTTGTTCCCCTTTGTCTATTTGAACGGATAAAAACCTTTTTAATAGATCTGATAGCTTATGTTTTTGTTGATGTCCTGCCGCTAATAATTGGCTGGCTAGCATCGTATCAAAAATCACCCCATTTATGTCTATGTTCAATTGCTTAAAGAATTTTAATTCAAACTTTGCATTGTGAATGATTTTGATAATGTCTAATTTAAAAAGTGGTTCTAATAACTTTACCCAATTACTAACTGTATAAGCATCGATTATTAGGTTTACTGAATCCCTAGATGAGACTTGAATCAATCGAATTCTATCTCGGTGAGGGTCTAATCCCGTAGTCTCGATATCTAATCCTATTTCTTTTGCAGACTGAATAGGTATGAGTTGATCTTCTAGCTCAGCTGGTGTATCAATGTACTTGTATTCAGATACAGGTTGTATAGGCAAATCAAATAATAAATCACTTGTCATTTTTTCTATTAAATCACTGGGAATACGGTCGTTACCAGCATGGCTTTTTGATTAACTGTCATGTAATTTCACCAACACCTATTGCATTGATATGGTCTCAGTTTAAAGCTGAATTTTCGAATCTTGTCTAATTTTCAGCTTCGATTTCTCTGTCCTCTTTTGCTGAATTGATTAAGAAGGACTCCTAATAATTTATTAGGGCTTGGCTAATACTCTGGGTTTTCAATTCATTTCAACCAATACGCATTCTGCCAATCCAAATATTAGATTAGGATACTAATTTGATTATGGGTCAGTCAAAATAACAAAAGTCGGGTAAAGAGATCAGTATTAAAACTGTTGATAGAAGATGTTTTCACATACTATTGTTAATTCTAAATGGGATAATGATCTTTGAGTATTCTAGCATGATTTTCAACGACTATTGTTAATTTTAGAAAGGTTGCTTCTATTACGCCTACTAGTTTATCTATATCACTAGTTTTAATTATATTTTGTAATCTCACCTTATCACGGTCTGTATAACTTAAGAAAATTAGTCGAGTTAAAAATTAACATAGAATCACTGCACTACTATATGTTTATGTTCTCAAAGGTAAATACTTTTGTTTGCCCAAAGGAACCTGTCAATTTATGCATTAAACCATTGCCAATAAACTTGTTAATAAAAATCTGGATAACGCTATTGCTATTATCATGACTTAAAAATTTGTGAAAATTCTTTTATGTCTAACTCGATTTAGTTTACTCAAGGATAATTTCACCATTAGTAATTTATTGGGAACATCCGAAATTATATAAATTGTTAAGAATGTTCTATTTGCTCAATAAGTCTATAATTGGAATAAAAATTTTAATCTTCTCTAGCCCAATTCCCCCATACTTTCAGATAAGTAGGTAAAGATAAGTGGCCTTCACCATTGATATCGAGCTGCCTGAATATTTTCTGAGCCAAATCATGGTTCAAGATCTCCGAGTTATCGATGAACTCTTGTTCAGTCACAATGCCATCTCTATTTTCATCCATTTTGTTGAATATTTCTTTGGCTTCGTCTGTTATAGTCCTGTTTTCTACGTATTCTTCTTCTGTAATTATTCCGTCCTTATTTCTATCAGTCGCATTAAATATTCCTCGAATTTTGTCAGGGTCGTTAAATATTGATCGTTCCAAATAATCTTGAAGTGTAACTTGACCGTCACTGTCTGCATCTAGTCTTCTGAAGATTTGTTTATAGCGGCCGATTTGGTCAATATTCGCACTGTGGCGACCTTTGGCTCCTAGTAATCGCATAAAGTATTGATGATCATTTTCATTCTGCATCTGGTTATTTGGCACCTAATATTAAAATTTGTTTTGCAAAAAAGCATGATTCCCAATTCCGTTGTCTTGCGCATTTACCTTATTATGATACTACATATCCTAAAGCGGCCGTGGCAATTTCGTAGAGGGCATAACTCAATCAGATAGGGTAAAACGCAAATGGTGAGGATCTACCGATATTGAAGATATATAACTATGATGGTCGTTAATCATAAGCTAAATTAATCTTATGACATAGATGAATACAATAAGACTAGGATAGGAAAAATACGAATACTGTATTGGTATTTTTCTAGCAGTTAGACCATGTATAAAACCAAACTTTTGGCGTTACCATTCACGCTATTTGCCAAGTTTTTTGAAAAGAATAGAGGACTGAATACTTGGGAGAGTTAGGCACTCAGAGGTTGTACAGATGGGAGATAGTTAACAAGTCCAGACCACTATATAATACTGTTTTAGATCGGACATTCATAGATTTTATATGTGTTTTTTTACAGATTATTTAAGTTATTCATTCGGTCGAGCTAAGACTAAAGAAATCAAATTCAAGGCTATCCAATATTCCAGTTGCCACAAAAAAACCAATAATTATCAGAATAATACAAGGCACAGCGGCCAGTATCACTAGTATAAAAACTCCTCGCTTCCAAGAACCTTTGACTTCATCCGATTTAAGAGCTACGGCATTAAAGATCGAGACACCAGCCCAACCAATCAAAAGCAGTACTAGGCAGCAGATTGTTGTGAAAATAATCATTACTTGTTCCGTATAGCATCGATTGGTGTCATGCGTGCAGCCTGATTAGCCGGCAAAAAGCCGAAACTAATTCCAACCATCATACCCATCGTTAAACCGCTAAGGATAGATTGCATGTTGAAAGCTGACGGCCAAGGTGCATCAAACTGCGAAGCCATCATTTTGCTGAGGATATCACCCAGAAAAGTCGCAGTTGATAATCCTAATAATAATCCAAAAACACTACCGATTAAGCTAATGGTTATTGCTTCTAACAAAAATTGGATTCGGATTTGGTATGGTTTAGCACCCACAGCCTTGCGCAAGCCTATCTCGGGTACACGTTCAGCAACTGAAACAAGCATAATGTTTAGAATACCGATTCCACCAATTACCAAAGGAAAAATAGCGATTAGCATACTAACTATTTGTACTGCAAATAGGATATTATTGACAAGTTTAAGTATACCTTCTACACTGTCGATTTCATAAAATGGCTTATCGTTATGACGTCGCCTAACGACTATCTCTACTTCTCTTTGAGCTTGTTGTAGTAGTTCAGGTGATTTGGGTCTGATGCCAATACTGCGCACCTGATTTTTAGGTCCGACAGACGTATTGTTAAAATAAGTTTTTCCGGTCGACATTGGTAATAATACCTGATTGTCTTTACTGTCAAAGCCTGCTCCTTGTCCGGTTTTCTCCATTACTCCAATTACGGTATATCTCTGATCTCCAAATTTTAGTTCTTTTCCAATAGCATCTTTGCCTCGAAATAGACTTTGCCAAACATCAAACCCAATTACCACAACTCTGGATAACAACTCTAGGTCAGAGCGATTAAAATGACGACCAAATATTGTCCTCCAGTTTTCAAAGGATGCAAATTCCTCAGTGGTCAAGGAAACGGGAGTCGGTTTAGATCTCTCCTTAGCTTGCATATTTCTCCATCCTAATTCGTCGATTGGTATAGCATTGGCTACAGAGGGACAATTGTCTTTGATGGCCTGAACATCATCCATAGTCATAAATTCCCGATATGGGTTACGAATATATTTTTCTGTACCCTTGACCTTTATATAATCGTTTCGGCGGATACTAAATCGGCCAGCCTGCTTATTCAATGATGCAGTTAGAACTACCTTGGCACCAGACCCAATCGAACCAATAGCAATCACGGCAGAAATACCGACAGTTATTCCCAGAACGGTTAGGACAGATCTTAATTTATTAGCTGACAAAATGCGAAAGGTCATCAAAATACTATCAATAATCATGACATGTAACTAAAATGCAGAACTGATAAATTAGTCAAATCTCAAAGCTTGAACAGGTGTAAGTTTTGCGGCTTTACTTGATGGATAAAGACCTGCACTTGCGCCCACCAAGGTTGAAATGATAAAAGCGCCTACAGCAGCCCATACTTTAACCTCAGATTCCCAAACCGAACCGTGTTTATCTAGAAAAAATACAGTAATTGCCCAACCAGCTCCAGAAGTAATGAAGATAGACAAAAAAGTACCAACTAATCCACCAAATAAGCAGACTACAATTGCTTCAACCAAAAATTGGAATCGAATATCGTTATTAGTTGCACCGAGAGCTTTCCGTAAGCCAATTTCTTTGGTTCTTTCTGTTACAGAAACTAACATAATGTTCATTGTTCCTATGCCACCGACTATTAGGGAAATTGCAGCAGCACAACCGGCCACTAATTGAATCGTAAGTACCATTTTGTCAATTTCTTTAATTGCGTCTTTATTGGCGCCAAAACCATGAAATTTGATGGTACCAAATTTTCGGAAAAATAGCATTTTAATCTCGTTTTGGGCCTGTTCAACCAGAGATATTTCTTTTGCCCGTGCATTGATCCAAGCGTTCCTCATGTATTTTCCTGTGTAATATTTATCAACTGTAGTAATCGGAGCGTACATGTCGTTATCAATAGAGAATGGCATTAGTTTAGCCATCCCCAATTGCCTTTTTTTGATAGAACCAATTACAGTGAGACGGTTTGCCCCAGCTCTTATCTCTTTACCAACGGGGTTAACCGAGCCAAAAAGTTCATCTTTGATCTTTGATCCAATCACCACCACTTTTTCATTCGAGTCAAGATCACTTTTCTGAAGCCATCGCCCACTAGACAATTCAAAATTCCACAATTCTTTGATATCCGTTGTTACCCCTAGCAACTCGTAAGGCATGGATTTTCCCCGATGGGATGTATCAAGTCGACCAAATACGTTAGCTGCGGCGACCATTGAAATCGAGGGACAATATTTGCGTATTTCACCCACTGTTTCCATGCTTAAATTGGCCGTCTTTGGACTTCTTTCATATTTTCCTGGGCTTTTTTCATACCATTCTTTTTTCCCAATACTCAGACCTTTAGTATCGCCTAAACGATTCATTTCTGATACCAGAAACGTCTTAATACTTCCGCTAATTGAAACGGTGGTCACAACAATAAAAATACCCAAGATGATACCAAGCAGAGTTAATAGAGACCGAAACTTATTCCTTAATAAAGCTTCCCATCCTACTAAAAAATTAATGCCAATTTTGCTAATTATTCCAGAGAACATTATTTGATTTTATTCAGTTATTGAAATTTCTATTATTATTTGTTCAACTTAGAATAAGTTTATGACGTCGAACAGGCGAGTTTCTGCCAGTCAAATACGGCTGAAAGGTAATTATCCTTGTCTTGTGTAAGGCCGGTAAAAATTTGTTGGCAGTCTTCTGGGGACGCCTCGTGAGTCAATAATGGTTCAACCGTGATCTTGTCTTCCATGATCCAATTAACAATTTGGCGATAGTTATCAACAATATTATGGCGATGTCGGGCAACCTGGTGAGACGGCCACCTCCATTCTAGAGAACCGATTAAACGAATTGCTTCCATATGTATTCGAAATAACATCGGGGTAGCATCAAATACAGATGGAGCACGAGGCGTACCGAGCAAAATAGTTTCTCCATAAGACTGTGTAAGCATGACAGCCTCGGCGGCTAATTCACTAAGACCAATAGCTTCTATTGCAATCCGAACGCCTTTTCCCTTGGTCCAGTCCATAATGTAGTCCGTTAAATCGACTTCATTTGGGTTGATAACTCTTTCAATACCACAAGCCCGAGATTTTTCAATTCGGAGTGGGTTAATTTCAGATACAACAACTTCGGCTCCTGCTAACTGAAACAGTTGAGCGGCGAAGTTACCAACCAGCCCTTGACCAATGACTAAGACTGTATCTCCAGGCTGAACGGTTGAAGAGCGAAGCGCGCTGATACCAACGCCAGCCATTCGGGAAAACACGACCTTTTTACCGTTAATATCTTCGGGAACTGGTAGTGCAAATCGAACCGCATCTGCCTTAACCAAGGATGCATGATTAGAGAAACTTAGTACCCGATCTCCAACTTTACACATGTTGACATCTTTACCAATCTCTAACACACGACCTAAATGACCGTATCCGGTCTTCATCGGATATATTTCATGTTTTTTCGTGTTCACGGAGGGCATTTCCTGAATTAGGCCAGTGAAGCCTGATCCCTCAGTGCCAGCACTAACAATTGAGCATTCTGACTGAATCAAAGCTTCATGATCAGCTAGTTGGCTGCTGATTTCTCGTTCTTGTAATTCAACTCTATAGGGTTGAGTGAAAATTAGTTCTTGGGTTTTCATAATCAATTTCTCCTCATTAATTAGCTGTAATTATATGAAAATTGAGGTGGTCGAACCTAGCAGTTAATTGGGTAGTGAAAAAGACCCGCAAAAGATTACGTTTTCGTCTGCTCTTAACAGAGTCTATCTATCATAAAGAAGATGTATCAGCGACTATTGAGAGAATAATCTATTAATTAAAACAGCTTGGAACAGAATCGAAACCTAGTAGACGTTTAAGAGTTGCGGTAGCTGATCGAAATGTAGCCTCAGTTGCTAGATTTAATAAATCTTGTTGAGGTTTCATCATTGATCGACAGAAAAAACCAAGCAAACCGACTCTATCTTGATTCGTGTAGTTTGCCGCCGATCCATGCCAAACTGCACCATTTATAATCAAGACTGATCCTTTTTCCCTAGAATCTGCACACTATCAGAATAATCTGTATCAGGATAAGGCTTTTCAGTTAGACGATGATGACTACCTGGAATACAACGAGTTGCGCCATTAGTAACCGTGAAATCGTCTAAAAACCAAATACTATTAGCAACTAAGGGGAAGCTCGGTCGAGGTGTTGGCAGAGTATTGAGTGGAAAATCGATGTGTAAGCCCTCATCTTTTGATCTAGGTGCGATTCTGTTAACAGTAAAAAAGCTAAGTATACAGTCTTCGCCCAACAAATACTCAATAGCTGATATGATTTTTGGATGCTGAATTATTTCAGCAAAAATTGGGTGTTTATTAACCAGGTTCCAAACTCGTTGTGATTGGCCTAGATAAAATTGAGCTGTACCATTAGTAATTTCTAAATTGGCCAACTGGACAGACATTTAGCGCATTTGTTCAGCTTTTTGACAAGAGATCACGGATTCTAGTAAAACAAAACCCTGTTGATCTAATTGGAGTCTTTGCCTATTTGTCATTTAACGAATCCCTCTATTCTATGGCTGAGGCAACCAGAACTGGGGACAGTGAATTGGTATCGTTTAACCCCTAATTAATTCACTGCGGTTTGCTTCGTTTAGAGTAGGCACATTTACCCATAGCACCAATACTGCCCTGAATATACCAAGCTGTTTTATAGTTGTAAAAGGCTTACTGAAAGGCCATTGTCTACAAAATCCATATTTCTGTCTCACTTTTAGCGACGCAATATCCAATATTACTGATCGATACTAAATTGACATTGTGGATTGACTATTTCCAATCAAAACTTTGTAAACATCCATTTCTTCTTGTATTCCCTTTAGCTTAGCTCTTTCTGGGATTATAGTATAGTCACTGATTTTATCTTGAATTTCTTCTATCTCATAAACGCTATCTGTGATATAGATCTCTTCTGCATCAGCTAGACCTTGAACCCTTGCCGCTACATTTACTGTTTGACCGAAATAGTCTAATCGATCGTTAAGTGTAACTGCGATTGATGAGCCCTTATGTACCCCTATTTTAATTATGATATTTTCGCCCCCATGTTGCCGATTGAACTGGTTTAGGTCTTCTACTATTTCAGTAGCGGCCTTCACCGAATCCAAAGGGTTAGCAAAGGTTGCCATTACAGCATCGCCAATCGTTTTTACAATTGCGCCGCGATTTCTAACGATGACTTTGGCAAGAGATTCAAAGTGCTGATTGACTAAATTAAATGCTTTTAGGTCCCCAACCCTATCGTACAGTTCCGTTGAACCTTTAAGGTCTGTGAATAAAACGGTTAAATCTTTAACGTTAATCCCTTCATTTCCTTGAATAAGTTCATTCCGAAAGAGATCACGAAATGTCTGGGAAGTCAGAAGCTTTTTCCCATCTAAATATGGGTCCATTATCACAGTAGCATCTTCATCCATATTTGCTACTATCTCAGAGGGAATCAAAAATAATCCTAAGGCTAATCTACTATCACTTTTATTTTCTACAGTAAACTTTACTCTACCAGAGTTTATCTGAGGTTGATTTATTTCAAAATCATTTTTTACGTAGGTTATATCAACAGCTTGCCCGTCTATTGATATTTCTGGTGAAATCATCAGATTTAGGCCACGGTTATTCAAGAAATCATAAATAATTAGTAGCCCATCTTGTAAATCAAATTCAAAAGTCTTTTTTTCTAACCTGGCGATAAATGCAGTGTCTTTGGCGACAGTCCCCAGGAGTCTACTCTTTTCTGGCCCACCTTCGTAAGCTTTAGCATCTCTGGTGAAATGATATTGGAAAATAAATTCATTAATCGACAGATTTTCCGGTTGATGAAATCTTATATGTCTGATTTTTGAATTGATGGTGAAAGTCACTTGAATCCAGTCATCAAGAGCAGCAATTTGTTCACATTGACAGAGAGAACAGAAAATCTTGTCTTGCATAGTATTCAAATGTCTAAAACTTTGAATATGATCTCCACAAGCTGGACAGAGCAATTCCCAGTTCATTTCAAATAGATTCAATTTGCTGGCCCAAAGGAATAAGTCAATTCCATCACTTTCTGATATATCGTTTTCAATAGAAAACCGAAGAGGATTGACTCGGAATAAGTCGTAGTCATCGGAATTTGATATAAATTCTTCCAATTTGTCGACTAGTCCGTCGGACCAACTGCGGGAATTTTGAAGGATTTTTAAATTTTCTTTCAATAACCCGGTATTAATGTTAGTTTCCATTTGGGTCTCCTATTTTCGATATAAAAATAAAATCGGTAATTTTCGTCACGTGTTTGGCAAGGGTTTTTACGGAACTAAGAGCGATTGTACGTGAGTTGTAAGTATAAATCAACCTTTCTGAAATTATCTAAGATGAATTAATGGTAGGCAGACCATTTAATCATATTTGATCGAGTAATCGACAATCGATCTTTAGCCAATTACAGGATGGTTAGTATATAGAAACTAAGAAGGTAATAATTATGAAGTTGAGAGTATCAAGACTATTATTTCTTGATCTTTTAGGTCATAGTCCGGAGATTTATAGTTGTTCAATCGATCAATTAACATAACTAAACAATCAGATTTGAGAATGTCCCCCACCTTGACAGAATAAGCAAACTATGAGATAGTTTGCCCTGGTCCTACTGAGCATAAAGAACCATTGACCAGACCTGCCGAGTTTTCTCGGCTTTTTTTATGCTTGTAAATATAATATTCGATCCAGATTAAAAACAAATATGGCCGGATTCCATTTTCAAATTTGGATATTTTAGTTCCAGTTGCTGCCAAGATTGAGTTACATTGCAGGTTACCTTATTGGTCCGATCTGAAGGAGTTTTACAGATGTCTAAATTCATTCTATTTCTGTTATTGCTGATCTTGATTCCTTTTTTAGCTAACGCTCTAGATGTAGTCGAACCAAAGGTCGCCGGGTTTATCCCCAATCGGCTTGATTGGATTGATTCTATGGTTCAAGAATGTGTAAACCAGCAAGAACTACCTGGTGCGGTGGCTATCTTGGTCAAGAATGGTCGAATTGGTTACTTTAAATCGTTTGGATTTGCTGATATTGACAGTCAAAAACCAATGGGTAAGACTGCCATGTTTCGTATTGCCTCAATGTCCAAACTGATAACAACCGTTGCCGCTCTTCAACTCTATGAAAGAGGCCATTATCACATGGAAACGCCATTAGGCTCTATCCTACCTGAGTTTGATCAGCCAGAAGTCTTTATTTCTTGGGACGAAGATAAACAAACCTTTCAAACAGAACCAGCTAGAAAAAAAATTCGTATGAAACATCTGTTTACTCATACTTCTGGAATTGTTTATCCAATCTTTACCGATAAGGGGAGGTCCGGTTATATGAAGGCTAAAATTACGGATGCATTTCCAGATGGTAGCATTGACTTAGCTGAGAATATTCGTCGTTTGGCTAGTGTTCCACTGGCTCATCAGCCCGGAGACGGCTATACCTATGGTATGAATATGGATGTTTTGGGCCGGGTGATCGAAGTGATTGACGGTCGCCCATTTGCTCGTTACATGCGAGAAGAAATCTTTCGACCACTAGGAATGATTGATACTGGATTTTCTATTCCCGAAGACAAGCAGGATCGGATTGTTTCGGTTTATACAACCCGAAATGGAGAAATGAAGCCCTTTGATGAACAGGTAATGGCAGAACAAGCCTCTAACAACTTCAAAGAATGGTGGAAATTAGACGCCGACAAAATCGCTCTAGGTGGTGCCGGTATTATTTCAACTACATATGACTATGCTCTTTTTTTACAAATGTTGGTTAATAAGGGACAGCTTAACGGGCAAAGAATCTTAGGACGAAAAACTGTTGAATTAATATCCCGTGGAGTTTACAGCCAAGGGGCAGAATCAACTACTGCCATAGGCCTTAGCGTTAGTGTAGTGGTGAATGAGAAAGGACATTATCGACCAGACTCGGTTGGTACTTTTGTTGGTGGAGGTTACTTTTATACCTCTTTTTGGGTGGATCCTAAAGAACAAATGATTGGAGTATTGATGAGTCAAATTAATCCGAGTAATAGTCAGGTGGGTGGGAACTTCAAGATTATGGCTTATGCTGCCTTAGAGTAAAGTTAGAACTAATTAGAGTTGACCTGCAGGCAATTAGAAGTTGATCAATTTTAGAGAGGAAATACCAACTAGCACTCGCATTTATTCTCATTAAGAAATTAGTAGTCTATATCAGACAGTCATACAATGACAATCTGGATAATCTGAATCTGCGATTCAATAATTTGATAAGTGAATTATGATCAACAAAAAAGATACTTTCAATATCCAAATAAGCAGGAAAGATTACTATTCAGAATGCCTTGACGCGATGTTACACTCTGACTCCTGATACACCGGCATCCGTTAATCAAATGATAGTAACTAGCTTACCTAGTCAATCCAATCGATTTAATTCCAGATTCAACTCCAGTTCTCGGCTTCACAGATGATTTAGGAGTCGTAATCACTGTATTATCATCGGCGACAGCTGTTCATGTTAAGGACGAATGTCGCCGGCAAGCGAGACAAAGTACAGAGGCTATTTTTAATGAATATCCTAGTTAACAAGCAAGTATGTTAATCCCATATTGTTTCACTTAATGGAAAAACCTCACGTCCGATTAGTTACGGATCAAGACTAGATCTACCAAGGTTTATGAAGCGAATCAGGATAAAACGACTTAGTTGAAGACATAAAACAAAAAATGGTTTTAGCAATATCTTTCAAGTGATTTGGTGACAACGAAGTCACTCAACCGAAACATCAACATATAAATCTTCTGGAATAACAATACAATCTTCAAACTGCCTCTTATAATTGCTCATTCTTGCCCGTAACGTCTGATCAAACCCAAAAGCAGTAATTTCAAATAGACGTAAGTTTTCGGGAGAAATAGAAATCATATACTCTATATCCTGATAATATTTCTTCAATTTAGGAATAATAACTACCAGTGTTTTATCATACTCAATGCACAAATCCATTAGATCATATAGTGGTGGAACATTCCCATTTTTCCAGCAAACAAATGATTCTGTATGTTGATTCTCTTGTATAAATTGGTCTAACTTGGAAAAGGTTTCTAGTATACCAGCATTACTTCTATCAGCATACATTTGCCCAATTGATCTGACAAAATTACCCCTAACGACCTTATTTAACTGACTCATTACAAAAGGAGGCCCAGGAGAATGGTATATCAGTGGGTAAGAACAATTATAAGTATTGAATACAGATCTATAAGATGTGCCCCATTTAAAAGTAATATCAAATAAAGTTGCATAAGGATAATCAGGATAAACTTGATCTCGCCAATTTTTATTGGGAATCCAACTATCGGGTAAAACAAAACCGACGTAAATCAATTCAGAATCATAATCTAACTGAATTAAATCGGTCTCTAAGTAGGTTAATTGCAGTGCCAATTGGTCGCTTTCTAGTACAGAATTAACAAACCTCTTGGAATATTTACGATTAGCTTGATCAATATCTTTTTCATTTACTAAATAATTACCAATTAAATGAGCTCCCATATCAAAAGAATTATCATAAAATCTTAACGCATAAGTAAAAACATCTACTAAATCACCCGCTCTACCTATACATACACCAGAATTTAAAACCTTAGCTTCGGGCCTATAACCAGTTCGAATAGGTCTTTTAAAATGATGCTCCAACGACCAAATAGGAAAACAACCTATTCCAACACCAAAATAAACCTTCTGTTCCATATCATTAAATAACGATAAAATTTGATCTGGTTCAGAAGGAATAATGACATCTCTGTTATCACAACAAATTACTATTTCGTTAGCTGGTAACCCTTTCACAAAATCTAAATAGGCAAATATCTTCTGTTCAGCCCCAATCGAATTTTGACCAATTCCTAGTACAGATAATGGAAAATTATTTGCCTGACACGTATACTTCAACAAACCATCAACATACTTTTTAGAATCAGTTTCAAAAGTAACTACAATAATACTCATATCTTTTAAGAACCTGGGCCCTAATAACCTAGAAGAGATTTTATTTTGGGTAATAAGATCGGCAGATACTGAACGCTGAATTCGGCAAATTATAGCTCATGATTATACCAACTACTCATGTCCTGATGGTAGCGACAGATGAGTTCATATAGAATCAGTAGGAAATTTTAATTCTAATGGGTGTGATTGATATGACATAGTGGATAATGGCTACAAATAATGTCAAGATTGGTGTAGTAGTAAACGAAAAATTCGAGTGTTCTGGGAGGGAGCTTCGGCTAAGATCACCATCAGCCTATGACTAGCTGTCCGCTGTGGTCGCGATCCTACTACGAGGTCCAAGACTCGCGGATCTCGATATGTGTCAAGAATGATCCTTGGCTCATCAGTTGTACTTGCTTTCACGCCTTACCATTGGGTTCTAGATATGCCTTCGATTTTCTCCCTGATTCTGAATTTTACCTTCATCTTCCTATGGAGATAGATCTTAATCCTAATTATTAGTGCGTGTAAGGATGCTTTTCGTTCTCCTATTATAGGAACTGTCCCGAAGTTCTGTGAACATGACCACCGTGGGCACAGATTCGTTTCATTGCTTGACTGGTTAAAGAACAAAAGTCATTGAGTAAGTTGAGATTTCCGTCTAATTCGATCCGGTCATTGGGAGAAGTAAGTCCAACTGAAACTGCATTGTTAGAAAGCACAAACCGATAACAATCTTGAGCTGTTGGAGGTGCCGTATTTGGAGGATCTTCTGCTGTGTTTTTCAGCAGCACCCCCCAGCGGATTCCAGTGAAGGCGACGAATGGTATGCCCAGCGGAACTGTCACTGGAAATACCTCTTGCTCGGCTCCTCGGTGGGCGGCATTGTAGCGGATCATCAATAACGATACATCTTTCCGTTCTGCCCGCCGAGCGGCCAATTTTCTTTGGTGTGTCGTTAAGCCGACAAATCTGATAACCACTTCACCCGTAGCTTGCAGAACTACGCCTAACGCCCCTCCCTTCCCACTGACGGTTTCCCATTAATTTTCCGTCTCTACATAATAAAATGTCAATACATCAATCCAACTGGTATCTAGCTTCTTCAGCAGTTGGTCCAGTTCTCTTTTTACTTGATCTTGGCAACGAGAAAAGAATTGAGTAGCGATAACAATTCGGCCTCTCTGGCAATTCGAGAGTTGTCGAATTGCTTGGCTCATTCCATCTGGATGACCACACCAGTTGAGATAGTTAACACCTCGATCAATCGCGTGGTCAACATCCTGAGATGTTAGGTGTGTCACCACGGGTGGCAAGCCCGAGTCGACATACAGGGTCGCCACTTCGTGTTGTAATATCAGATGAAAAAATCATTTGTTGCCTTTTCCTAAATTAAATCGGAATTCATAGTAACACAAGGAAACAAACTGAGAAAATAGAATGATCAAGTATACAAATAGGCTGAAACATACTTGGACCATCCATCGATAACCAATACCAATAAGAGACAACAGTACAGCCGAATTCAAATTACAGGATCTTAACCTAAATAAGTAATTGTGGCTGTATAGGAAACCAACTTAAGCATAAATCCGATGGCTGATAGCAAGTAGTAAAAGCTAAATTGAGGTATAAAAAGGACTAGTTAGCCTAGATACTAGAAAGTTAAATTTAGATCGTAGACTTGATAGAATTTAGACAATTTTGGTTCTGATCACTGATTCAATAATTGGAACAACAAAGTCTTGACGTAGGTCAGCAATTTTGCTACGGTATTCAAACCATAAGTTACTTGATTATGATTGAAATGTGAAGGCCAAGTTAGTAGAAAAAAGTGAAAACTCACCTCAGGTTTCACTTGCTGTAGGTAGCCTTTGAGCTTTATCTTTCACGAATCGCATATAATTGCAAAGGAATTCGTCATGTCCAATAGTGAAGGGACAATCGGCCCCAACGAAGAGATCAAAGTCACCAAAATTGAGACCTTCGTGTTGAAAAACTCTTGGGTCTTCATCAAAATATCAACCGATGCCGGTATTACTGGCTGGGGTGAAATGCTCAAAGACGACGCCAAAGCCTGTGCTGCCGGTGCTCTCGAAGTATCCGACTATCTGGTGGGTAAAGATCCTCGACCGGTCGTTCATCACTGGCAGGCCATACATCGTGGTGCCTTCTATCGTGGTGGGCCGATCAAAACTGCTATCTCTTCTGGTATTGATATGGCCTTATGGGATATCACTGGTAAGTGCTATGGCGTACCGATCTATAAACTTCTTGGTGGCCCCACCCGCGATAGAGTCCGGGTCTACGGTGAAGTCAGCGAGGAAACTGGTGTCAACGCTATGAAGGTAGGACCGCAAAGCTCGCGCGCAGCCTTCAAATATATTGAAACCCCTATGTTCGTAGATGAAGTCGTTGAGAGATTTAGTGCGCTTCGCGATCAACACGGTCCTGGAGTCGATATTGGCATCGACTTTCATGGCGCAGTACAACCGCCCACCGCTCTTTTATTGATGAAAGCTTTAGAACCATATCAACCTTGGTTCTACGAAGAGGTCGTACAAGCTCTCAATATCGATGTTATGGCCGAGCTAGCACAAAAAACCCATATCCCCCTAGCTACTGGAGAGCGTATTTTCACCAAGTGGGGCTTTAAAGAAATCCTCGAAAAACGGGCTGCGACTATCCTCCAGCCTGATGTTTGTTATGCCGGTGGTATTACCGAGTTAAAGATCATCGCCGGTATGGCCGAGTCGTATTATACACCGATGGCACCACACAATCCACAGGGCCCTTGTTCGTTAGCTGCTAGCTTGCAGATAGCTGGTGCCATCCCCAACTTCCTGGCCCAAGAGCGTGGGGATAACGAATATATGGAGTTGCTCACCAAGCCTCTTCCGCCGGTGACCAATGGCCATCGACCACTGCCTACCGAGCCGGGATTGGGCATTACCATCGACGAAGACAAACTCATGGATCTGGTTGGCGACCCTCGCCCCTATGGCCCTCAATTTGATCCTGACGATGGCTCAGTAGTGGATTGGTAAGACAAGATCGATAGGCGCTGATAGGTTTGGGACTGAGAAGTAGCTAATACTCAATTTAAAATAGATCATACGAACTGATTTGGGATTAAAACGGGCCCGCAATTGTCAAGCCTCAAATCAATCCATTTATTTGAACGGTCGGATCGGTAATGGCAAACGAGTTTTCAGTAAGATTCATTCTGATTGACTTGAAACTGGAAACTCATATTCGAAGCGGATTTTAAACAACTTGCTGCATTAGATATTAAACAAAAATTTCTGACGGAAATAAAATGGCTAATCAATCAACCTTTGCATCAACTGTACTTACACCAGCCAAACAAACTGAAATTCGGAAAGAGTTCGAGGCCAACGGGTTCGTGAAAATAGATCAAGCTTTCACTGGTGGATATTTGTCTCAAATTCAGAAAGAAGTTGATCAAATGATCGATCGTTCTATTAAATCTGGGAGACAACTGGAGGCACATTGGCGGGGAGAATGGCGTGAAAATGTGGATGTTGAGGGTGACAAACAAGCCAGAAGTGTGTTATCAATTCATAATATTCAATATCACTCAGCTTGTTTAGCTCAATTGATGTTCCACCCAAATTTGGTTGATCCAGCCGCTGCCGCAATCGGAACAACGGACCTACAATTAAGCAACACTTTGATGCATGCTAAACCACCGAAGATTGGGGCGGCTTTCCCGATGCATCAAGATTATGACTATGCCCCTCATAACTTGGATACCTTGATCGCCGTAACGCTTTATTTGGATGATTCAAAAGTAGAAAATGGCTGTTTGTGTATTTATCCGGGTAGTCACAAACAAGGCTATATTGAGAAACATGTGCACAAGGGTTCACATTACCTTCCAATGAATGAATATCCGATTGATCAGGCTACTCCTGTTCCGATGAAAGCTGGCGATTTGCTAATATTTAGTTATTTGACCGTTCACGGTTCGACACCTAATACATCCGATCAGTGGAGGCGTATGTTGCTGTTCTCGTTACGATCACCGCTTGATAATAGAAAAAGTGAACCTGAAGATAGTGTAGGACAAGGCCTAATTGTGCGAGGTGTCCATCCTAATCCGGTCCCCAAACCGAAAGAAAGCTACTAAATAAATGGTTCACTTCTGTAGGCAATAGGAGTATAAAAAATTCCTGCTCAGAAAGCAATCATCAAGACCAGTATAGAATCAAAAACGATCTTTTTCAAATTCAGTCCTAGCAGATATCTGATAGCGAACGATACATGAAGCTTATTGGACGATCAGGAGATGGACAAATATAGCAACAACAGCTAATACAATCGTATTTATTTCTGAGGCTACGAATTTATGCAGCATTTTTTACTCGTGTTTAAGTAAAAAAGATGTTTAGAGAAAGTAGAAACTTAATCCGGTTGTAGAGGAATAATCATTTGTATTCCATCTTCACCTACGAAA
>Ga0163179_10000740_pt1 | contig 23263 bp, 34 predicted proteins | sample AtlANTMetagenome_FD_109643 | JGI IMG/M metagenome (GOLD analysis project Ga0163179, IMG submission 109643) | Marine eukaryotic phytoplankton communities from the Atlantic Ocean - Atlantic ANT 2 Metagenome | ecosystem: Environmental > Aquatic > Marine > Oceanic | place: North Atlantic Ocean...
CCAAGGCCCAGTTAGGTGATAAATAATCTTATCAAAGCTCACACGCACCTCCTACACAGGCTAACTCCTGTGACCCTGTAGTATTATCCTCAGTTTCAAACTCTTCAAGCTCAGTCCAATCTACGTCCTTAGGCATCTGAGCTAACAACTTTTCATACTTCTCTTCAGTAATCTGCTCGTAAGGAGCCTGTTGATATACGTGGTCACTGTAAGGCAACAAAGCAATCCCACTACACAAGTCAAAGTTATCCCAGATCCACTGGGCTACCTCCAGAAACTCATCGTCCCTGTAGTAAACTGTAATACTGGGTTTATGTTCACACCATTTATTCTGATACACCTTCCACAACTCTAGTTGATCTAGTGCTGTAACTTCGTTAGCTGACGTAGAAACCTTAGGAGCCTTGACAGGGAAAGAAAAAACTAAAGACTGTGGAGACATTACGTCAGGCTCCACAGGAAAACCCCTGTTAGACATGAAACTAGCAAGAGGGTCTTTATTGTCGCTACGAACCCTACGGATATAAAAGTCTGCATAGCGAGGATGAATCCCACTGGCACTATTAACAAGCTGAGAAACAGTGCCGCTAGGTTTAACACACGTAATAGCGGTTGACTGATTGATGCCCAGCTTTCCAGCCCAGACTTTATTAGTTTCGATAGCAACATCCCTCATCTCCTGTAACCAATTTTTATTAGGGCCAAACTCAAGCTCTGCTTCAGACACATTACCCAGTATTTTATGATCCATAATACCAGTTAAGGAAACGCCCAATAGAGCCTCTTCTTCTGTGTTCCTTCTCCAGCTATTCCTTAGGTATCTAAAGTCCGTTAGAGTGGCTTGTAGAGTGCCTATAATGGACGCTAGACGTACCTTTGCCTTTAGTTCCTCTAGACCATCCTCAGGACGTATTACAACCTCAGATAAATTACAGAATTGATTGGATCTAAGTATAATTTCTGAACAGGGATTAGTACCAAAATCCTGCTCTGGATCTCTACGCCCATTCCTACCTGCAATGTTCTGGGCTGCTACCCTGCTAAAGATTCCACGTTCTCCTGCTTTACTTTCGTATATGTTTTTCATCTCAGACAGGAATGATTCAAAGTCAGGTTTTTCTGTGTAGGCTACAGAATTATTTGCTAGTCTTCTCTGGGGTTCTGTTTCCCACCATTGACCTGACTTAGCCCTAGCCATTCTGGGGTCAGAAAGGTTCGACAGGCTAATCAAAGCTGACCTGCGAACCCCACCAACAACGACAATATCTGCAATCTTACAACATATATCATGGCACTCAATCGAGTTGAGCTTTCGTCCTGCTGCTTTCTGGAATACCTCCACACAGAAATTAAACAGATCAACCAGAGGATCAGGCCCACTAGCTCTACCGCCAAATGTCTTTAGTCTAGCTCCAGCAGGTCTGATCTTTCTCATGTCCCACTTAGGTATCTTCCCTGCGTACAGTAAGCTGATCAGTTCCCTAAAAGCACTGGCCCAACCTATCTTACTGTCAGCAACAACAATGGTTGTGTCTGTAGGAAAAAACTCTTCAGCAACTATAGGCATCTTATTGATGAACCCACGTTCCACGCTGAATCCAACCCCAGTGCCACACATCAGCACATACATCAATTCATCAAAACATCTGGGGCTATCTATGTGCAGGTAACTACAGTTAAACCCTGCTACGTTATCTTTGTCCAGAGCTTCACCTGCTGTCATCATACAGCGCATAGAAGGCATAACGTCTAGGTTTTTAATAGCTGCTTTAAGCTCTGCCGCTGTTGAAGCCCCTATCTGTTTTCTGTCCACCCAGAAGTTTACGTACCTGTTGACAGTTTCTGTCCAAGTTTCCCTACGATTTTCCTCAGGTAGCCATCTAGCGTAACGTGATTTGTGTATAAATTGTTGATACTGATCCATTCCTACATATCCTCTAATAACGTAACATTTCCAATGGTAACACAAATAAAAGGTAAAAGCAATACCAATCCATTAAAAGCCATTGGGGTTACATAGTTGTCATTGTTCATTATTGTCCATACAGGTCTACTGTCTGTTGCTTCTATGTCAAAACCAAAACCATTTCTAAAGTCTAAAGTCCAGACCATGTTTAAGAATTGAAAACTCATAAGACACCTGTTAATCTATCGAGAAACCATTTTGCTTTTTTAAGGTCTTCCTCTGGTTTACCTTTGTAGTTGTAACGCCAGAGGTATTTTAATACTGAACCTTTTAGGTATCCTTGATATTCCAGTTTAGACATAGACGCTTCTATTGCTTCGATAGCTTCTATGTTTCCTTTGTTGTAGTGGGGCGGTGAGTTTACGTTTTTAGTTAGCTCATCCCACTCTTCAGGTTTTACTCTATCAATACTCACGTAAATTATCCTCGTTAAATTTATCTCTGTTGATAATAAGTTTATCTTCAAATGCATCCAATAAATCTTCAACAGAGACTTCTAAAATTTCACATACCAAGTCTACATCATACTCCCTGACTATGGCTTCTTTTAACTCTTCAAACGTGAACGACATTTTTGTTTGTCCTTAATATATTCCTTCAGTTTGTGTACTGAGCTAATAGTATAACACATAAAACCCTCCTTTGTACACCATTCTTTCATGGTAATGTTACTATTTTTTCTGACTTTCTTTTTGAGAGAACTTAAAATAAAAATTAACTCCCAATCAGGAAGACAGTCTCGTATAGCTTTGTACTTTTGAGTGTCTCCTGATCGAAAGAAACCTTTACATTCAATCAATATTTTTTCATCAGCGTGTACGAAATCAGGAAGATATTGTTTATGGATCTGGTATGGGTACATACAAGGCTCGTATGTAAAACCATCTTTCTCCCCTAATAACTCTGATACGTTAAACTCCAAGTTTGACCTGTATTTATTCACAGGGTTATCTCCTGTACATTGGGTTCTTTCACTACTTTGTTAAGGAAACGTATTCCTGTGGAGTAATTAAAAGCCCTGAGTTTGGGATAGCAATGTTTCTTGAACTGACAATAAGAGCAACCAATAGCCAGCTTAGTGTTCCCTGATTTACCATCAGGTACAGGTTGATAACAAAGCTCCTTTGGTTCATCACCTTTTACAAGTTCTTTTACGTGCTGAACTCTGGCAACAATATCTTTGTTGGCCTTCTGTTTTAGATATGTAAGGTGTCCATTTTGTTTGTCCATAGCTAACCAACCATACTCGTTAGCTCCTTCAGAGTGGGCGTATGCTTCAAGCTGGTCAACGTATCCAAACGCATCGTCCTGTGCAATAGTCCCTTGTTTGAACTTTTTGAAACCATAGGAAGAGGCTGATTTTACATCAGTAACCACGCCATCTATCCTACAATCCATATGCCCCTTAACACCATCGACATAACATTCTTTCTGTTCACTCTCTACCTTGTGTCCTGCAAGTCTACTTAAGAAGAGCAAGAGTTCTTCAATCACATGACCATAAAGGAATTTAACATAGGTATGCGGCTGAATCTTTTCTCCATCAGTACCATGATATTGATTCCACAAGTATTTATCCTTACGTCCAATTGCAGACAGCCTGAGTCTATGTTTCTGGGGAGGTCTTTTATCACCAGTGAATTGATTCCTCATTAACTCTTTCATTGCCTCACCAAACTTATCAATCTCTGCATCAACGTCTACGCTATCCTCCGCATCGCTAGTGGACACTAATTGATAAATGTCCTGTATTAAAGTTTCAATATGTTTCATGTTTATGCGTCCTAAAAACTAAATTACGAGTTTCTGGGTGAAACTTTAATATACAGACCCCCAGTTCTTTTTGTTCTTTACTTAGTCTTCCCCCTCCTGATCTTAGTTTACCTGTTTGTGGATTAATAGTATGACGAGGTTCATCTATTGTTTTTACATCAATCAGTTTTATTTCGCCATCTTTCATAGCTATCATATCAATCAATCCAGTAGATCCACAATTTCTAAAAACTTCGTATCCTTGATCCCATAACCATGTAACAGCGTAGTATTCTGCAAAGTCTCCTTTTCTGTTTGAACATTTCATAACTACTCCTTAGTGGGTCTCTGCCCAGTTGTCTCCCACTTTGTAATCTCCTGTGAGTGGGCATTTAAGTTTAAGTTGTTTTCCTGTCTCTTCCAAACAATCCACCGCCATTTGCCCAAACTTTTCAGCTTGGTTTTCTTTAACCTCTGTTTGAATCTCATCATGGATATTTCCTATAAACCTGTATTCCCAAGGCTCATCATTCCAAAAAGGAAGGATAGCTGTATTTTCTAACAAACGTAAAGCGTGTTTCATTACAATAGAACCTGCTGACTGTAGAAGAGTATTTAATGCACTGTGTTCTGATCGTACAGCGATCCTTCTCCTATCCAATCCGTAAAGAAAGCCTCTTGTAGATGCTCGTCCAACTGCTTCTCGTAATCTTGCAAGTGCTGGCGTATTCTTGAGGAACTTTCTTTTAAGGTCTCTACCATCAGTTGAGTTTCCTCCAACGATACTCCCAATCTTCTCGTCCCCTGCTCCATAAAGAAAAGCATAAATGAAAGTTTTAGCTTGATCTCTTGTTCCAAGTCCTGCAAGGCGTTGGTTGCGTGTGTGTATATCACCTGTGAGGATTTCATTTGTAAACTCCTTATCGTTCATGTAGTGTGCAAGCATCCTGAGTTCCAACCCAGAGGCATCTACACCTACCAGTTTATAACCATTAGGTACAATCCAGCAACGTCTACATTCTGCCCCATAGGGTGAATAGATTGCAGGGATCTGCCCCATATTAGGACTTGAATGTGTCATCCTACCTGTGACAGTTCCATTAGCGTTGACGTAACCATGTACTCTACCATCGTCCTGAACTGCGTCTTGCCAAGACTGAACCTGTGCAATTCGCTTCTGTATCATAAGATACTCAGATATTAACGAAGCCTCTGGGATATTCTTTATTGATGCCAGAACCTTTTCATTTATTACAGGCTGTCCTGTCGCAGTAAACTGATCTGGCTTCCAACCAAAGTATTGTAACTGTTTAGCAATCTGCTGTCTTGATCCCAAGTTAAACTCTTCCCAATCAATCCTACTAAAGTCACCACCAACTGATTCCCAGAGACTACCAAGGAACCTTAGACCAACGATAGATAAACTACCATCCTTCTTTATTCTAGGCGTAACCTCACGTATAAAAGAAGGTAAAGGTTTGAACGTGGTTCTCACTTCTTCCTCAATGTCATTCTTCTTTTCTTTCAACTCAGCCAAAAGCATGAAGGTTTTCTCTTGATCCAGTAACCATCCACTGTCCATCTGATCAAGGATTATCCTTTGTACCTCATGTTCCAGTTGGATGCTTTCATCAGAAAAATCTTCCAAGTCTAACAATAACCTATCGTAAACTGCTTTTGTTAGTCTAACATCCTGTTGACAGTAAGCTAACATTTCCTCTGAGAACTCTTCAAAGTCCTCATGTACTGCCTTAGGCATCCGTAAATACTCACCCCAATTACGTAAGGAATGACCACCTTCCCTACATGGTTCTGCAATCCTAGACATGACCAAGGTATCTACGAGGAAGCAGCCTTCAAAGTCTATATTCCATAATCTTTCTAAAACAGGTTTATCATAACCTAAAATATTATGACCTACAATTATGTTACCACCTTTGATGTATTCCTGTAGTTCCTGAGGATGGGCAGTCCAAAATTCTTTACCATCAATAAGACCACACACACAATGTATCACTGTAGGGGTTAAGCTATCTGCTTCTACGTCAAGAAATATTATTTTTTTCAAAACGATTCTCCTCCTTCCAGTGGACAGGTTGTTTCTTCCATACGCCCTGTGTCCTTATTGTAATATAGATAACAGGCAAGACCTGTCAGCCCTGCAAATCTATTCTTAAGTACCCTGACGTTAGTAGTATTACGAACCCTTGGGTCATCGTGTTGTTGATCTCTTTCAAGACCAATAACCATATCAGACAATTGGGCTATGGCCGCTGATCCTCTTAGTTCAGCTAAAGATATTTGCCCACCATCCTCATGTGCCTTCCCATTGGGTCTACGTAAGTGAGATACCAAGAACAAACCAACCCCAGTTTCCTGTACCAACTTACGTAAGTTAGTCATAATACTGTCAATCGCTTTACGCTCATCTGCCACTTCCTGATCGCTAACGACAATGCTAAGATGGTCTAAGATAATCCATTTACAGTCCAGACCTTTAGCCATGTATCGTATTCTGGATAGTAGGTTGTCCTCATTGGTTGAACCCCAGTGATCGAACAGATAAAACCTGCCTGATCCTAAAGTCCTGTTCCAGTATTTCTTCTTCTCTTGTAGGGATATATCGTCCCTGAGATGCAGAGGCATATTAGCCTCTATCGACATTAAACCTAAGGCAGTCCTAGGTATGTCCTCTTCCAACGCAAGGATACCTATGTTATCCTCTGTTGCACTTAAAATGTAATGAGATAGCTCCCTGACTATCTGGGACTTACCCATTCCACTTCCACTGGTAATCGTGACCAGTTCACGTTCTCTAAAACCATACGTTAATTCATTCAAGCAAGCCCAAGGATAAGGATAAATCAGAACGTCTTCTCGTTCTGTTATCAAAGCCCAAGTATCCTTGCCTGAGATGATACCATCAGGTTGATAAGTCTTAGCGTTCCACCAAGACTCTACAAACTTTTTAACCTTGTTATGTTGTAACATTTCCCCTGCGTCTTTCATAGATAAGACTACGTTTTTCGCCTTGTTGGGGGAGAACAGGTCAAGAACAGACCTAGCTGCATCCTGACCTGCCTTGTCACTATCGAAACAAATAACCACGTTCTCAAATGTTTCCAACCATTCCAAGTTTTCCTTGATATCTTTAGATGCTCCTGCTGCCCCACTCCTAAGAGACACCACAGGCCATTTATTATCGAACATCTCAGAGACTGCAAGTGCGTCTAGTTCGCCTTCAGTGATGGTGATATACTTCCCACCTTCCTTGAATTTGTCCTGACCAAATAACCCTGAGTTAATAAAGATACCTTGGGAAAAAAAGTTCTTTGGGTTACAAACCCTAACCTTTGTACCTACTACCTCTCCAGTAGATTTGTCAACGTATGGATAGTAATGCTTGTCAATATTACCCTTCAAGTCGAACTCAACTTTGACACCATATTTTTTACAGGTCTCAAGGCCTATTCGCCTATCAGGTATTGCAGATACAGTACCTTCCATCTCTACCTCCCTATGTAGCACACCAATCTGTATCACATTGTCATCGTTGCCATGTTCGTAGTATTTACATCCTACACTGAAACATACAGCATGACCATCTGAATATCTAGCTAGGTTGTCCTTAGAGCCACACTTAGGGCATGGCTCATGTTTGACAAAATGTGACTCAGTTGACATTAAAAGTCACTCATTTCCATTTCAGGTGCGTGTTCTAACACCTTGATACGATTCATATAAGGAATCATACCATGAAGCGTGTTTGGCTTAAGTGAAAAAAGAACCCTCACTTTAGCACCACGCCCTATTTCACCACCATCCCAACGAGCATCATCTTCGCCCTGTGTGGCATCATAAACAGGAAAGTCCTCAAACCCTGTAGCGAACTTTCGCTGCTTGACTCCTTCCCACTCCTTCAGCTTGACACCTTTTTCAGAAAGGTCTTTAGCTGCACCATCGTCAAGACTAAGCGTAATGCTATACTTATTCGTTGACGTTTCTTTACCTGTGTCCCTGTCTCTTATCATCTCATGCTCAGTGATATGAGAAAAGGCAACAGTACCTTCAATGACATGACCTTGTGTAGTCATAACTATCCTCCTTAGGATAAACAAAAGTTAATTTATTAATGATTAAATAATTAATCAATACTTAAGATTATACCATGTATTTTACCAAAGTACAACCTTTTTTTCAATGATGTGGTATGTCATCACAAGTTGCTTTAAATTCTTGACATACCACATAACCTTCAAGATCACCTTCACTCCCAGATATAATACAATCTGTACACATATCAAGGTATTCACCTGTCAGCCTGTCTTTACGTACAGACTCAGCATCAGATAGCATTGTGTTACACGCCCTGCACCTCACTTTATATGCCCTCCTATACACGCAGCATACTCTTTGTACAACCAATCGTCACGTAAATCATCACATGAATCTTGGTAATACTTTTCGACAATACGCCTTGTCTCTGTTAAAGTAACATTCTCAACGTACATTTCAACCAGTTCAGTTATCATGGTTTCTCTTGGGATTGGCCCAAGATGACCATCAATCTTTCTGTCTTTTTCACCATCATCTTTTACAAAAGCATCCCATGAAAAATCTCTTTGGAATCCTTCAGGCAATAAATTTTTCACTAACTTCCTCCTTTCAGTTCTTTCAAACGGATGGTTCTGGTAACTTAAGTTTTGATTCCAATACCACCTTTTCCAGTTACTCATTACATTTCACCTTCAATAATGATACCTTCATTTTCAGTCATCATCAATGACACCAGTACATCATAAGCCTCATCGAATGTTTCATAGTTCACATTAGGTATCTCAATTTCTTCACCCTGTACTTGATGAATAAGATACCCATACTTTCCATTGACTACCTTAAGAATCACCATTGTATCGATAGTCCCCCATAGTTCCAATAGGTTTCAGCAGTTCCCAAAGATCACTCTTATCAGCAACATCATCATAGGGTAATGAGTCTGTGTTGATACCGCCATAATCACCATCATCATAAAAGTTTAGTTCAAACTGTTCGTCCATCATTGTTTCTCCTTTCATCTTTACTTCATCTTTATTTCATCTTCACTTCATCTTCACTTCATCTTCACTTCATCTTTACTTCAAACTTGTTTTTGTTTTTTCATTTTAGAGTGACACGTTACCAGATTATCACCAGTTTGTAAAGTATTATTTTATCCTACCAGTTTAACAATGCTTGTCTTAAAACGTCCAGACAAATTACCATGGACTGTGATAGCTATATTTTTCTTTTGACCATCACAAAGCATACAATCTTTACATTGTATACCTTGACTATCTGCAAGGCATTCTATCTCATTCTCAAGTAAACTATCACCATCCATAGCTACTCTGAAAGTTTTAGCACCTAGTTTCTGGTATTTCTCAGCCTGTTTAGGTGAGTCTACAGATACTTGGCACAATGATAAGTATCTATCATCAAAATTTTTATGTCTGACTTGGTGTGTATAACCAGTGTGACCCAATGTTATATCAGTAATATTTTTAAATATCTCATAGGGTACTGCTGCTGGGTCACCATACGCACCTAGTCTTATCTTGCGTCCCATAAAATATTGACTATGTAATACTGGGTCATACTTTGGATAATTGTTTTTCTTGTAGGATTTGTATACATTGGCTGGCGCTTGGAATGTTTTAACATAACACGCACCATTATTGTAATGTCTATGTATACAGTTTCCACATACTGAAATATCATCACCAGTTTTGGTCGCTGATACTGGGTGTATGTCACTACGTAGAATCCATGTTTGCACCATGTCACCAGTTTTATCATTACTAGATGATAAAGTAGCAATACAAACAATGGGTTGATTGTCTAACATACTGACACCATCATATAGAATAAATCCATTAATACTTTTGTTTATCCTAGGTTTTTTTACTGCTGATAATTTTCTAATTATGGTCATCACAAGCCCTTACTATGAATATCTAACATTTCCCTAATGAGAGTATGTCTATACTTTCTAGCCTCAAAACTTTTGCCTTTATTTGTGAGTCTTGAACGAAGCCCTTTTATCATATCCTTTCTGGACGGATATCGCCCACCATTGAGATACATTGCCTCGCCTTCTATTCTGCAATATTGTGAATATAACATTTGATTAGTTCTCCCTTCACTTCATCTTCACTTCATCTTCACTTCATCTTCACTTCATCTTCACTTCATCTTCACTTCATTCTAATAAACTTCATGCATACTATACATTATTGTAAACCATGCATCAAGTTTATCAAAGACTCCCTAGGGTGCTGACCATGACAGCCTAGCACCCTTATCTAAATGGTTAAAGAACTTTCGTTATGAGTACAGTCTGGGCAAATGACGCTTTCTTTGTTTGCTGTTTGTGGGTCTGCGTTTTGCCAGTGCTGCGTTGGTTCGTCTTTGTTTTCTGTTCAGTCTGATATGATATCCTCCATGTCAATGTGTTTTCACCTAGAAAGCCCACATATAGCGGGCTTATGGTCTAGCACTGGTAAGGGCTAGGTATGTCTAGGGATTTCCTAGGTGTTGGCTAGATGCCTAAGGAATAGCGTCCTACGTGCAAATTGTGCCGAAATGACGTTCCAGAAGTATAGCCAAATGGAGCGCAGTTTATAGCCTGTGCAAAGCGCTTGGGCTTATTAATGAACGCGCCAGTAGCATATACTTTGCTGGTATCCTTACGTGAACGAATATAGAACTTGCGTCCTAAGATAGAACTAAATATAGCACCATCTTGTTTTGCATGATCCCAGCAAGTAAGATGCTTCGATCCGCTAGTTGAAGTTTTAGCCATGTCGTATTACCTCTGTTAATGAATGAAGTGCTATTAAAGCATAGCTAAAATATAAAATCATTCTAAAAACGACTAATGTATATCTATTAGCGACAGAATAGCATTTTTTTTCATTTTTTTTTAAATAAATAACTAATTGATTTCTCTAGCAATAATCATGCCAAACCAGTGTTTAACCTTATACAATAAATCGCATAAATAAACATTTGTTATGCAATAATGTTCTAAGGTTATTGGGTACTATTGGCACACATTTTTCCCTTGCAATTCCCATGCCAACTTATGTCATCATGCAAAGATTATGCCAACGGAATTCCCCCAGTTTTTCTTATGCAATAATCGTGCCAAGTTTTTCTGAAGTTAGTACTTACTATTCTGAAGTTAGTACTTACTAACCTTTGGTAATTCTGAAGTTAGTACTTACTATTCTGAAGTTAGTACTTACTAACCTTTGGTAATTCTGAAGTTAGTACTTACTAACCTTAGAGTAAGTGAGTGCTTACTAACCTACGGAAAACAATGGCCCCCATGGGACAACTCAGGGTGGTTACTGTTGCAGTACCCTGCTAGACACAAAAAAGAGCAATTTGACATAAAAAAGACTTGACTTATGGTTTAAAATATGGTATAATTATAGAGTAATCTAAGGATTAATTATATAAATAATATATAAAATATTCCTTAGGCAATTCAAAAGTTCAACTAAAGATTATACTTATGAATAACATAGACCCTCCCAAGCGTAAACGTGGAAGACCAAAAAAGTCTGAAATGGTTGTTAGGAAAAGAGGGGCCACAGGTTTACCCAGAGGAAGGCCCAAGGGTGATGCTGCTATTATCAATGAGTATAAAAGTAGGATGTTGTCATCTCCTAAATCTCGTATGGTTCTTGAGTCAATCTTTGATGCTGCTTTGGACAACGAACATAAAAATCAAGCTGCGGCATGGAAGTTAGTTGTTGACAGAATAATGCCTTTAAGCTATTTTGAAAAAGATAAGATAGGTGGAGGCAAAAGTGCTATTAATATATCAATTACAGGTATTGGTGGAGAAACTATTGTATCCTCAGGGGATTCAACGATTGATGGAGAAGTGATTGATGAGTAAATTTAAATATTTTAACAAAGATGAATTTAAATGTCAACACACTGGTAAAAATAAAATACAAGATAAATTAATTTATCAACTAGATAAACTGCGAGAAAACTGTGGATTTCCTTTTGTTATTACCTCTGGCTATCGTGACTCTACTCATCCTATTGAGGCCAAAAAAACCAAAGCCGGAACACACGCCCTTGGACTTGCAGCAGACATTAAAGTTAATAATGGAGTTGAAAGGTATACCATTGTCAGAGAAGCAATCAAACTTGGATTCAGAGGAATTGGCATTGCGAATACGTTTGTACACGTTGATGTACGAGATTCAAAACCGCCAGTTATGTGGACATACTAATAAAAGGAAAAAATTATGCCTTTAGCACCTTTAATATTAAGATCAGGAGCCGTTTCTGCTGTTAAAAAATATGGGCCTAAACTTGTAAAAGAAGCTAAAAAACATTACAAAGATTTAACAACTCCAAAAACTGCTGGTCAATCTAAGATTGAAAAAGCAACAAAAAGTCAAAGAGCAACTAGAGATACAGCAAGAAAAGCAGTAGCTGGTGGTGCTGTGGCTGGTGCTGTAGCAGGGTCTTCAACTAAAAATAAATCAAAAGATAACAGAGTTGATCCTAAGGCTTATCCTACTTATAAAAAACAATCTAAACCTGCCAAATCATTTAGGGAAGCATTTTCAGAAGCTAAGAAAAAAAAGCAAAAAACTTTTACTTGGGAAGGTCGTAAATATAATACCAAAGAAAAAAAATAATGACGGTGTCTAATAAACTAACAAAGATTTTGTTTAAAGAAAACGGTTATGTAGAAATACCAAATACATTAGACTTTAAAAAATGTAATAAACTTACTAATCATTTGTTTAAACTAAAAAACTCTAATAATCTTAAAACAGACCGTCAATGTCCTGATAGTTTAAGTATTTATAATGATAAAAAACTTGATAAATTATTATTTTTTTATGCTCCGTTAGTTAGTAAAATTTCAGGTAAAGAATTATTACCTACATATTGTTATGCTAGATTATATCAAAAAGGAACTAAATTAAAAAAACATAAAGATAGAAAAGCGTGTGAAATTTCTGTTACGTTAACTTTAGGGTATTCTGGTACTAAATCTTGGCCTATAAAATTTATGTCCTTACAAGATAAAGAAGTTAGTTTAGACATGAATATAGGTAGTTTATGTATTTATAAAGGTTGCGAGTTAGAGCATTGGCGTGATCCTTTAAAAGATGAGTGGCAAACACAAGTATTTCTTCATTATGTAGATAAAAATGGTGAATATAAAGAAGAAGCTGTTAAAGAAAGAAACAGAATTAAAAAAGTTTGGAAACAAAGACAAGGGACTAATAAAGAAAAAAAAATGATAAAAGTTGAAGAAGATCCGTTAATTACAGTTTATGATAATTTTTTATCTGTTAAAGAAACCGAACATATTTTAAACCAAGCAAACAACCTTACTCTTAACAAAGCTAAAGTTTGTTCAAACAAAGACAATAAATCTGTCTATTCTAGTGGACGTACTGGTTTAAACGGTTGGTTGCCTCATAGTATGACTTCTTTTATGTTTGATATTGGTTGTAAAATTGCAGATATTGTTAATCAACCTTTAAATTATGCTGAAAAATTTCAAGTTGTTGAATACGGAACAAATCAAAAATATGATCCTCATTATGATGCTTGGAATTTAACAACAGAACAAGGAAAAAAATATACTAAAAATTATGGACAAAGAACAACAACTTGTTTGATTTATTTAAATACGGTTGAAAAAGGAGGAAGTACATTGTTTCCTAATTTAAACGTAGAAATTAAAGCAAAACAAGGCAGAATGGTTGTTTTTAATAATTTAAACAAAGAAAAAGAACGTCACGTTAATTCTTTACATGGCGGTATGCTTGTTGAAAAAGGAAATAAATATATAACTAATTTATGGTTTAGGGAAAAACCGTTGTATGTTTTTAAAGAACGTAGAGTTATTTAATGACTGATCTTAAGGTAGAGTTATTACCTTGGCAACAAGATGTCTTTGCAGATAAAACCAGATTTAAGGTTATTGCTGCTGGTAGGCGTACAGGTAAATCAAGGCTGGCTGCTTGGTTACTTATTATCAATGCGTTAAATGAAAAATCAGGTCAGGTATTTTATGTTGCTCCCACCCAAGGACAAGCCAGAGACATTATGTGGAGCCTTTTACTTGATCTTGGACACGGTGTTATTGCTTCTTCTCACGTTAACAATCTGCATATTAAGTTGGTTAATGGATGCACTATTGCATTAAAAGGTGCAGATAGACCAGAAACAATGCGTGGTGTCAGCCTTAAGTTCTTGTGTCTGGACGAATACGCTGACATGAAGCCTGAAGTCTGGGAACAGATCCTCAGACCTGCCCTAGCTGACCAAAAGGGCCATGCTTTATTCATTGGTACACCTATGGGTAGAAATCATTTTTATGATTTGTATACCTACGCTAATTTAACTGAGGATGATCCTGATTTTAAAAGTTGGCATTTTACCAGTTTTGATAACCCCTTGCTTGATCCCAAGGAAATCGAAGCAGCAGAAAAGTCAATGTCACGTTACTCCTATCGACAGGAGTTCTTGGCTTCTTTTGAAGCACAGGGATCAGAGCTTTTCAAAGAAGAACACGTTATATTTTGTGAAGAAGAACCAGACGAAGGAGAATATTATGTCTCAGTTGACCTTGCTGGTTTTATAGATGTTAATAAAAATAAAACTAAAAGTAATCGTTTGGACGAAACAGCTATTTCAGTCGTAAAAGCAGGAACTGAAGGCTGGTGGGTATCAACAATAGTCCACGGCAGGTGGGGAGTAAAAGAAACTGCTAGAAAAATCTTTGAAGTAGTCAGGGATTATTCTCCAGTATCCGTAGGAATAGAAAAAGGAGCGTTAAAAAACGCAGTCTTACCCTACATTAGCGACTTAATGAAAAAAAATCAACGGTTCTTTAGGATAGAAGAGTTAACCCACGGCAATAAAAAGAAAACAGACAGGGTTGTTTGGGCGTTACAGGGTAGATTTGAGCATGGTAACATAAAATTAAACAAAGGTTCTTGGAATACACCGTTTTTAGACCAGTTATTTCAGTTTCCTAGTCCTATGGTACACGATGATTTGATAGATAGCCTAGCTTACATAGACCAACTAGCTCAAATAGCTTATAATATTGATTACGAAGAAGAAGATTACGAATTTACGGACGCTTACGCAGGATATTAAACTATGGAAAATTACGGTGAAGATGCTTTTAGAGAAGAAACTTTAGAAGGTTGGGTAATCAATAAATGTGACGATTGGCGTAATAATTTTGAAACAAACTACGAAAGTCTTTTTGACGAATATTATAGATTGTTTAGAGGTCAGTGGTCTCCTGAAGACAGAACTAGAGGTTCTGAACGGTCAAGAATAGTTTCACCAGCTATTCAACAAGCAGTTGAGTCTACAGTAGCAGAAATAGAAGAAGCCACTTTTGGCAGAGGACGTTGGTTTGATATTAAAGACGATATTGGCGATCCTACACCTCAAGATATTGTGTTACTACGAGAACGTCTTTACGAAGACTTTACTAAAACCAAAGTACGCAAAGCTATTGCAGAGTGTGTTTTAAACTCAGCTATTTTTGGTACAGGGATAGCTGAAATAACACTGTCTGATGAAAAAGAAATGGCTCCTGCTACTCAACCTGTCATGGGAGGTGATCTACAAGCTGTTGGAGTAAATATAAGAGAACGGACAGTTTGTAAGTTACGTTCCATAATGCCTCAAAATTTTCTTATTGATCCTCTGGCTACATCTGTAGATGATGCTTTAGGTGTAGCTATTGAGGAGTTTGTACCTAAACACTCAATTGAAATACTTCAGGAACAAGGGATTTATAAAAATACTCCTTTAGAAACAACGTATTATGATTCTGATATTGAACCTGATGATTTAACTAATGTATACGATGACAACAAAACAAGAAAAACAACTTATTATGGTCTTGTTCCTCGTTATTTATTAAAAAAAGCACAACAAGAAGGTTTGTTAAGTGAAGACGATGAAGAAATTGTAGAAACTTTAGTTGATGATGAAGAAGAAGGAACAGAAAGTTACTATGTAGAAGCAATTGTTTGTATTGCTAACAAAGGTGTTCTTCTTAAAGCAGAAGAAAATCCTTACATGATGCAGGATCGTCCTATTATCGCATTTCCTTTTGATGTCGTTCCTAGTCGTTTTTGGGGTAGAGGAGTATGTGAAAAAGGGTATAACTCACAAAAGGCGTTAGATGCAGAATTACGAGCTAGGATAGATGCTTTAGCTTTAACTATACATCCTATGTTAGCTATGGATGCTTCCAGAATGCCTAGAGGTTCTAAACCAGAAGTGAGAGCAGGTAAAGTAATTTTAACCAATGGTAATCCTTCTGAAACACTACAGCCATTTAATTTTGGTCAGGTTAACCAGATTACTTTTGCTCAAGCAGAAGCATTACAGAAAATGGTACAGACTGCTACAGGTGCAGTAGATCCCTCAGGCACAACCGCAGGTTCAGACACAAGATCAGCCGCTGGTTTTTCTATGGGTCTAGGAACTATAATTAAACGACATAAACGAACATTGATAAATTTTCAAGAGTCTTTCTTGTTACCTTTTGTTACTAAAGTAGCCCATAGGTATATGCAGTTTGAGCCAGAGCTATATCCAGTAGGTGACTACAAGTTTATAGCGTCTAGTTCCCTTGGGGTTGTTGCTAGAGAATACGAAATTGCCCAGTTAACCCAGTTGTTGCAAACTATGGGTGACGATAACCCTGTTAAACTACAGTTGTTATCAGCAATTATTGATAATATGTCTCTTAGTAATCGTGAAGAACTCCTTGCTGTGTTTAATCAGGCTGCTCAACCAAATCCGCAACAAGCTCAAATTGCTCAACTTACTGCCCAAGCACAGCTTGAGTTCCAACAATCTCAAACTAATGCACTTAACGGACAAGCACAAGAAGCATCAGCAAGGGCAGCTAAACTTGAAGTTGAAACCCAAACTATTCCTCAAGAACTAGAAATTGATCGTATTAAAGCAATTACAACTAATCTTAAAGCAGGAACTCAAGATGATAAAGAGTTTGAGCGTAGAATTAAAATTAGTGAACAGTTGTTAAAGGAACGCGACATAGCTACTAAAGAAAAACAACAAGCTAGTACAAAACAACAAGAAATGCCTCTAGAACAACCTCAACAACCAACAGTTACCCCTATTCGTCCACAAACAGCAGGAGTTTCTTAATGGCTAGAAAAAGTAAATCCAGAGTAAACGAAGCTGGAAACTATACTAAACCTACCATGCGTAAAAATATGTTTAACCGTATTAAAGCAGGAACAAAAGGAGGCAAAGCTGGTCAGTGGTCAGCACGTAAAGCCCAGATGCTTGCTAAACGCTATAAAGCTAAAGGTGGAGGTTATACCTAATGGCTCTTAAAAAATCACAACGATCTTTAAAGTCATGGTCTAAACAAAAATGGCGTACTAAGTCTGGTAAACCTAGTGCTAAAACTGGAGAGCGTTATTTACCTGAAAAGGCTATAAAGTCTATGTCTTCACAGGAATACGCAGCTACAACACGTAAAAAACGCAAGGATACTAAAGCAGGTAAACAGTTTTCTTCTCAGCCTAAAAAGATTGCAAAGAAAACCAGACGTTTTAGGAGAGTATAATGCCTAAAGAAAAAGATTCTAAATTAAAACGAGCAGGGGTAAGTGGTTACAACAAACCTAAACGATTACCCAAAGGCAGTTCTAAAGAATACATAGTAGTTGCAAAAGTAGGAAACCAGACAAAAACAATTAGATACGGTGATCCTAATTTAAGTGTTAAAAAAGATCAACCAAAAAGACGTAAATCATTTAGAGCGAGACATAAATGTGACACAAGTCCACCGTCAAAACTTACAGCAAGGTATTGGAGTTGTAAACGGTGGTAGTCAATGAAAAAGCTGTGGCGTATCTGGGCGTTAAGTCTAGGTGAAAAGGTTGGCAATGACGATAAAGAAGCCAATGCAGTTGCTGCTGTTAGAACAGTGATAGTGTTAACTAACCTAATTTGTTGTTTTTTTATTATGACAAATATTGTAATTACTAACTTATAGGAGAAAGACCATGCCAATGGGAAAAGGAACATACGGAACAACAAGAGGCAGACCACCTACTAAAAACGGTAAGAAAAAGAAAAAAAAGATAATGAAAAAATAGCTTGACATTTGTATAAAAGTATGGTATAATACTTATATATACATAACTGTCCTAAGGGGTAAACAGTGAGCAAAGCTGAAGAAATAATCAATATGGAACGGTATTATAATTCTTACCGTGAAATGTTTAATACGGAAGGATGGGGAAATCTTTGTAATGATCTCAGAACTAACGTACAAAATATCAACTCTGTGGAAGCAACTAAAAACGAAACTGATCTCCACTTCAGAAAAGGCCAACTCGCAGTTCTTGGTACTATACTTAACTTGGAAAATCAAATTAAAAGTATGGAAGAACAGTATTTTGATGAAGATGGGGATTGATTAATGGCTGTTCTTTATGATTTTAAATGTTCTAATGAACATATGCATGAAAGAATAACATCTAGTGACACTGTAGCAGTTCCTTGTCCTCAGTGTCCTGAAGTTGCCCATAGAATAATATCAACCGTAAATTTTTCTCTTGACCCCATTTCTGGTGACTTTCCTAAAGCCACTAAGAACTGGGCTAAACATAGAGAATACACAATAAAGCAAGAACGTAAACAGGAAAACTCTTAGAGTCCTGATAAAAAACAGCCCTATTCCACAATCATTAGTAGACGGAGTTTATAATGGCTACACTGGTAGACCTTGAGCGTAACTTTGAAGAACAAGAAACAACTGAATTACCTGCTAAAGAACTAATAGAGGAACAACCCCCAGAGGATAATGTTCCAGAAAAGTACAAAGGCAAATCAACATCTGATATTATACAAATGCACCAAGAAGCTGAAAAGTTACTTGGTAAACAAAGTTCAGAAGTTGGTGAGTTAAGAAAAGTTGTTGATAACTATATTCAAGGACAAACACAACTCAAAGAGGATGTAACAAGACAATCAGAAGAAGAAGTAGACTTTTTTTCTGATCCTGAAAAAGCAATTCAACAACAAATTGCTAAACATCCTAAAATATTAGAAGCGGAAAAAATTAGTCAGCAGTATCAACAAGAAACTGCTAAAGCTCAACTTAATAAATTACATCCTGATATGAATAAAATTGTTCAGGATAAAAAGTTTCAAGAATGGGTTACTGCTTCTAAAGTTCGTCAAAAACTTTTTCATCAAGCGGATAAAATGTATGACTACGAAACCGCAGATGAACTTTTAAATCTCTGGAAAGACCGTCAGCAAACAGTTCAACAGACTGCACAGACAGAAAAGAAAGAGAGAAAACAAACAGTTAAAAGTGCATCTACTGGTACAACTAAAGGTTCTACAGCACCGTCTTCTAAGAAAATATACAGACGAGCAGACATTATAAAACTTATGAAGGAAGACCCTGATCGTTATCAAGCGTTGTCAGGCGAAATAATGCAAGCATACGCTGAACGAAGGGTTCGTTAACTAATTTTAATATAGGACTTTTATCATGGCTACACAACCAGCTTATGTAACGTCTACCTCTGGTGCTTTTGGCACAGCGGCAAAGGCAATAAGTGCAACGGAAGCCGCAACTTTTATCCCAGAAATTTGGTCGGATGAAATTGTTGCTGCTTATGAAAAAAATCTAGTCTTGGCTAACTTGGTTAAGAAAATGTCTATGGAAGGAAAGAAAGGAGATGTTATCCATATTCCTTCTCCTGACCGTGGTGCTGCCTCCAGTAAAACTGAAGGTACACTGGTTAACATTCTGCATGGCACTTCTACAGAAGTTCAAGTAGCAATTAACCAACACTACGAATACTCTCGTTTGATTGACGATATTGCTGATGTACAGGCTTTGGCATCCCTCAGGGGTTTCTATACTGAAGACGCTGGTTATGCTTTGGCACTTCAAGTAGATACTGCTCTTCATGCTCTTGCTCAAAACTTTGGAGACCAAGGTAACGCAAGTGCTACTGACTACGTTCACAGTAACTCGTACTATATTGATGCGTCCAGTGGTTTGTCAGCTTACGCTGTTGACACAGTTGTTGGTGGTACTGATGTATTTACTGATGCTGGCTTTAGAGCATTGATTCAGAAGATGGACGAGCAAGACACTCCAATGGACAATCGATTCCTTGTCATACCGCCATCTGCTCGTAATTCAATTATGGGTATTGATCGTTATACGTCTTCTGATTTTGTTAGTGGTCAGACAGTCGTTAATGGTTTGATTGGTAACTTGTACGGAATTGACGTTTTTGTTTCCAATAACTGTCAAACTGTTGAAGCTGCTGGTGACAACTCTGCTAGTTCAATAGATGTCAAAGGTGCAATCTTTGCACACAGAGACACTATGGTTCTTGTTGAGCAAGTGGGTGTACGTACTCAAACCACTTACAAGCAAGAATACTTAGCCACCCTTTTGACTGCTGATCGACTCTACGGTGTAGAGCCTCTGCGTTCAGAAACTGGTTTTGTACTGGTACTCTAATCTAACCAAGGGGTCAGCAATGGCCCCTTTTTAGGTTCTACAATGAATATTCTTTCTGCTTTAATCTCTCCTATTGCAGGTGTAGTTACTTCACATCTAAAGAATAAAGCAGAAGAAGCTCAAGCAAAACACCAAGCTAAATTGTCTGTTATCCAGAATGATGCAAACTGGGAACAAACAATGGCTGATGCTACAAAAGATTCATGGAAAGACGAGTTTTGGACTTTAGTTTTAGCAATCCCTATATTTTGTGTAGGCTATGCTATTGCTATGAATGATCCAAGAATACTGGACAGGGTAGAACATGGATTTCACGCACTGTCCACATTACCAGAATGGTATCAATATTTATTATTTATTTGTATAAGTTCATCATTTGGCATAAGAGGCGTTAGTAAATTAATGAGTTTGAAGAAATGAGGATAGTTTTAATTTTATTATTTTTGACAGGATGTAGTTTAGGAACCCAGACACAACAACAACCAACATTAAAAGTACAAAGAGGAGATTTAATAAGTTTTTGTACTTCTAGGGGAAACACAATGGATTGTAGGTATATCCCTAGGGAACAAGTTGCTGAGTCTTTAAAAAATATATACGGAAGATATTACTAACTGAAATGACCAATGTTAGCGGAAATAGCAGCAGCAAACGCAGCCTTTACAACTATCAAAGCTGCTTTGCAACATGGAAAAGAACTTTATGATGTTGCAGATTCCTGTGCGGAATACTTTAACAACAAAAGTTACGTAGCTAGACGAGCTAACAAACGAGGTCGAAAGTCAGACATAAAGGCATTTATGGAGCTTGAGAAACTCAGGCAACAGGAAGAATGGATCAGGGAATGGATGATCTATGCTGGAAGACCTAATATGTACCAAGATTGGTTAAAGTTCCAATCAGAAGCCAAAAAACAAAGAGCCAGAGAATTGAATAGAATATCTAGGCAAAAAAAGAAAGACATGGAGTTTGGTACAAAATGCCTTAAGGGTGTGCTTGGTGTTGTCTCTGGTATTGCTTCGTTAATCTTAGGCGTATATTATTATGTCTAATATATTTGGTTTATTTACAGATTTTCTTCCTGCTTCACCAGCTTTAGAAACTGAAGGTTTGTTATTAACTCCAGAAGAAGAAACAACACAAACAACTTCTAATCAATTAAATGATAGGCTTAGTTCTAGTGAAGAACTAAATCAGTTAACAGGAGCATCAGATGCTTTAGGCTCATTAAGAGACTCTATTAATATTAATACTGTAATTGATGCTCTTTCTAACAATGCAGCTAACTCTGAGTCTTCAAGTTATACATTTGACGGTGATTATACAGAAACTCAGCAAGAAACTATAGATCAAATTAAAAAAATTAATGACGAAGCTGATAATGGTGTTATTTCGGAAACAGAACGAAACGAACAACTTTTAAGAATAGAAGCAAGTTGGAATGACTTTTTAGACAGAACTGGAACTAAAGGCGGCCCTGAAGATTTATTTCAAGTTTTAGTAGATAGGGCAATGGATCCTAATAGGATTCAAAGAAAAAACCCAAATGTATCTACAGGTATTTTTGACGAAAGTGGACAAAGAATTAATCAACCTCCAGAAGTTACAGGAGAGCCTTTAGATAATATTAATCCAGACTTTCCTCCACCACCTGAGTTTGAAGCTCCAGAAATAGAAGATCCAAATATAATACCACCAAACCTTCCAGAGCCTGAACCAGAGCCATTAATAGAAACACCTGAAGGATCACCACCACCACCAGAAGAAACTACGACTTCATCCCCAGAAGAAACTACGGCTCCATCCCCAGAAGAAACTACGACTTCATCCCCAGAAACTACAACTTCTACAAGTTATCCAGCAACTAATCCTGATGGTTCTCCAAACACTACAGATCCTACAGTAACTATTACATTACCTGAACCTATAGGAACAACAACTGTACCTAACTCTAATTATGAACCTCCTGAAAACAATGAAGATGGGAATGAAAATGAAGGAGGTGGAGGAACTTATGAGGGATCAGTTCTGACAGGTACGGATATTGATGGTAACAACGAAGAAAGGATATGGGATGATAGAATAGAAACTTGGGAAAATTGGCCTAGTGATTCTAAAATTTTTGAGTCTGAAGGGTCTATTTGGGGAGAAACTGGTACTTTTAGAGTTGAAAGCAAGGGCGTTATATACGAAGTAATTTGGACAGGAAAAGGAGAAGGTACTTATTCTACCGTAGGAACTACTAATGAGCCTGAACCTGAGCCAGAACCAGAGCCAGAACCTGAGCCTGAACCAGAGCCTGAACCTGAGGTTGACCCACCAGATATAGACGGTGACGGAATTCCTGATGCATTAGATCCAGATATAGACGGTGATGGGGTTCCTAATATATTTGATCCAAATCCTTTAGAATTTGATTATACTGGAAGTCCAAGTTTAGTAATTGAAACTCCAGATTTTATGAACCCTGAGTTTGAACCAGAGCCTGAACCTGAGCCAGAACCTGAGCCAGAACCAGAGCCTGAACCAGAGCCTGAACCAGAGCCTGAACCAGAGCCTGAACCAGAGCCTGAACCAGAGCCTGAACCAGAGCCTGAACCTGAGCCAGAACCTGAGCCTGAACCAGAGCCTGAACCAGAGCCTGAACCTGAGCCAGAACCTGAGCCAGAACCAGAGCCTGAACCAGAGCCAGAACCAGAACCAGAGCCTTTAACAACGAAATTTACTTATACCGTAGAATCAACTGATCTAACACAAACAATTCAAACAGGTTTTACGTTAGAACAGGGTGATTGGATCGATAACCCAGATGATCTTACAGGTACAGTTATAACGAAAGAAAACCTTAAAGAAGTTGTAATTGGTCTTGGTGTTACAGATTTAAGAGTAGACAGTAGCAAACTCCCTCCCTTTTATCAATGTCAAAATTTAACAGCAGTTACA
>Ga0163179_10000741_pt1 | contig 23247 bp, 45 predicted proteins | sample AtlANTMetagenome_FD_109643 | JGI IMG/M metagenome (GOLD analysis project Ga0163179, IMG submission 109643) | Marine eukaryotic phytoplankton communities from the Atlantic Ocean - Atlantic ANT 2 Metagenome | ecosystem: Environmental > Aquatic > Marine > Oceanic | place: North Atlantic Ocean...
GTAGGCCAAACTAGAAAAGAAAGATTATCTCTTCCTTTCATAGTAGCGTATTGCAGGGTTCTCCCTGTTGTTGTTTTATCTGGTATCTTTAAATATTCTTCTGCTGTAATACGTGTCATCTGTATATCATTAGTGCCTCTTCTAGAAGCAGCTTCTGTTATAGCTACAGTTGTACTTGGAATAGTATATGTAGATGTACCACTTACCAAAGCTAATTGTGTAAACTCAGTAGTCCATAAAAGAATACCACGATTTTGCCAGTCACTTAGTAAAAGATTTAATGAGCGTCTAGCAGTAATACCATCATTACCAACAAAAGGAGGTCCACCTAAATGCTCGTAAGCTTCAGCTATTATTTCATCAATATCTAAATTAAAATCTTGACTAGTAGAAACTGTCATAACAATTCCTAATATTTTTTAATTATATTTTTTACGTAGTTGTATGCTTTTACTATCCAGTTAACAGGACAAAAAATACACCCACATTTACCTTTATAGTTCATACCTTATCCTAACAAAAATGTAGCAAATCCACCAGACGGAAGAGTAACATGAAGTTTATCTTTTACTCGTATTCCTAAATCTGGTACATAAACGTCTGAACTACTACTTACACCAAGAGTTTGTTGATATATAATTGAACCACTAGCCGTTCCATTACGCACTACGATATCTCCTTTAGTAGCTGCGGTTCCCCAACTTACACCCCGAATACGTGTTGGATAGTCAGTAGCAGTTGCGGTAGCTGATACATAGACTGCATTTATAGCTGTAGTCATTTACTTTTCCTTTATAAAAATTCATTCATTATCTATAATAAAAGAGGGATGCCGTTTTAACAAGCATCCCCCTGATATTACATCAACTTAATGACTAACCAGCGTTGCCATAGAAACCACGCCAATCTGACCAACCAAAGCTATAACGCTCACGAGCCTTAAAGCGAAGGTTACCAGTGTCGAAGTCTGGCTCCATCTTTGTTCCTAGAGGAGCACGAACAAACATTTTCGTACCATTAGGAACATCAGTCTTTAAGAACCATGCGTCTAAGTCAGTGAAGCGATGGTTCACAAAGTCACCTTGTGGAATAACGCCCATGCTACGGATAGCATTGATGTCATTCGTATTTGTTGTACCAGCAACGTTACCAGCAACACCTGCTAGATTATCACCGTATACAACAGTTGTGGTTGACAATGTTGACTTCAGGATTTTTTGAGCAACGAACTGAAGATCTGGTGGGATATGCAATGAAACAGGCATAGCTCCAATCAGAATACCACGATCATCTTCTGCCTTTTGAACTTGGATAACTCCAGCTTCAAGAGATGCTTCAGATAAATCAGCAGCAGTTAGAAGGTTGCTTTGAACACCAGCTTGTACAGGGTGAGCAGCGGAGAACAATACTACGCCATCTCCACCTAAACCAGCAGTGAATCCGTTGTTGAAGATTGCAGCAGCCTTTGATTGCTTTGTGGATGCCATTGAACGTGCAAGAGACTTTGCTCTAATCTTAGCAAAAGTATCATACAAGTTATCTTCCATTGCTTCTTCAGTAACAGCAAATGCTAACGCAATCGTTTGATGCGTGTAACGTGCTGCCCAACTCTCACTAGCACTCTCATAAGAGACTGCCGATCCTTCTGCTTTCACAGGTGCTTCACCAAAAGCAGTCATTAAGACTTCTTCTTCAAAAGCACGATCAGAGTTTTCAACTTCATAAAGAGGACGATGCTCTTCATCAATTGATCCATACTCTAAACCAAAGATTGCATTTAAGCCGGGAAGAAGCTGTTTACCAATACTAGCTCTATTTATAGCCATTTAAACAGTCCTCCTAATTAGCTATTGAAGCAGCGTAGTCAAGATGATTAGAAATACGAACTAATACACGAGTATTAGCTTGATTCCAATCATTACCCTCAACTTCCCACAAACCAACTATACGTAGTGGATTTGCAAGCGAAGTACGAGAAGTAACTTGAACTGCCCATGCTGACTGACCTGTATAGGTATTACCTTCAGAAACTTCAACAAAGAAGTTTTGACTCTCAAGGTCACCAATAGTAACAGTAGCATTACATTGCATTACATAAATACCATCAGGATCATCCATAACATGTGCGTATGCATATCCGTCAGCCGATGAAGTACCAGAAGGCCAGTAGTTTAACCAAGTGGGTTGCTTCGAGGTAGGGTCTACAAACTGAGAACCTTGAAACACACCGATTGGTCGATCTGCTGTAACTGATACAGGTTGGATGTAACCAGCACTAACTTTGACTAGATCACCACGATATATACTGTCACCATAAGTATTTGCAATTTGATACTTATTGGTTCCCATCGTGTTGTATGAACTACCACGTTTGCGTACTGGAACAGCCCCATTATATGCTTTTGCTAAAGCCATAATAGTAGTTCCTTTTCAGAAAAAAGTTAAAAATTAAGCATCAAATTTAGGACTACGTCCTTTTGATACCTGCTCTTTGCTTGAATCTGTTATAGGCATTCTACGGTCAGGATGATCACTATGTAGTCTATTTCTAATAGCTTCTTCCATCTGTTTAGTACGTTTTAATTTTAACTCTTTCTTGGCCTCATGGTATTCTATTCGTTGTTTAGCGAGGGCAACGTCACCTCGTAATATGCAACCACTTAAAGAACCATCTTCTTTAACTTTAAAACCAGAAGACAACTCTGGACAATCTTTAGCTAAAACAAAAGTCCATCCCTCACGTTCTTTCTTACCAATGTTTTGAAAGTCTTCTTGACCGTCTAACATTATTCTGATCCAACGTAACACAAATCCTTCATTATAAAACTCTCGAATTAATGAGTCTGGGATTTTAAGCCAATCGTTATCTTCAATAGCAGACATGACAGCATCACGAGATAGTTCTTCTCTTTCTTCCATCATCCTTGATATATTCGGATTAACGGCTGGAGTCTTAGACTTTGTACCTTTTTCCGTTTCTTGCGTTTTAACTTCTTCAGACATTTATTTTCTCCGCATCGTAATTGTTAAACAACAGTCGTATAATCGCCATCAGATTTCTCTGCTTTCGCTTTCTCGGCTGCGTATCTTTCAAGTGGTATATTCCATTTTTTTGCTAAACTAACATCTTCTTTTGATAGTTTAACTTTTTTAGACGCAGGAGAATGCGATCTTCCTGCTACCACTTGTCGAGGTTTTGACGGAGTTTCCTCTTCCGACTTTGTATCACCAAACTTCGTAGGTAATTCTTCTCTGAGTCGAGCATTCACTTTATCATAAAATGATGGATCACTAGGATCTTCGCCCTTCTCTTTTAGTTCAGCATCAATAGAAAGAGCAACTGCTGTTGCTGTTCTGTCTTTACCAAACCATTTATTTGTTTCAGCCCATTCTGCTGCAAGAGGATCAACTTCTGTTCGAGGTGTGTTTTTATATTCCTCAACTCTTCTCTCTTGTTCTGCTGAGTACTGATCTGATTGCTGCTTAATCCATTCCTTACGTTGATTAACCAGCTTTAGTTCTGCTGTAGCATCAGCTATTTCTTCTTGGGCTTCTAATACTGTTATCTTGTTTCCAGTGTCATAAGCTTCTTTAAATTTAGTTCTAGCATTCTCAAGATTAGATTTAAGTTCATTTTCTTTAGAATCTGCTAGAGCACCATCATAATCAAACTTTAACTTACCAGCTTCTGACATCTGATAACGTAATTGATTTATTTCTTCTTTCGCTTTTAAGAGTTCATCATCACGATCTTTACGTTGTTTAATTAGCTGACGTATTCTTTTTTCAGCACCCTTAGTTTCAATACCTTCTAACTCAGGAGTTTGTACAACGTCTTCAGACTCTTCTTCAACTATAACATTTTCTTGTGTTAAAGCTTCCTCAGTATTATCAATATCTATATCAACACTACTATCTTCTAGTGGATTTCCCCACTCATTTTCATCATTAATCATTTACTTCTCCGCAGTTGCGATCTACGTTTACGCTGCTAATGTGAACATTGGGTCCACATCAGATGGGTTCTCTATCTTCATTATGACCTGATCATCATAAATAAGCAAATACCGAATACCTTTATACATAAACTTTTGTCCTGTATGCTTACCATAGCACACATAGTTCCCTTCTTCGCACCAGTTTCCTTCTGGAAACTTACTAGGATCTTTATAAGCAAGTGACCCTACTTTAATTACTTTACCTACTGTTGTTAGGTATTGAATATCATCTCTAAACTTATCAGGCATAAGTATGCCACCTTTAGTTTTTCTTCTTATTGATAACGGACGAACAAGAACGTGATATCCGGGGATTTCTGGAAGTACTTCAGGATCAGGTACTCCGTTTTCAGTTATCCAATCATCGTTCATAATTGATTTTCCTGCGCTTGGTTCAAATACCACTTTAATCTTCCTCTAAGTTGTCAACAATATTTACTATGTAATCATCTACCACATGTATAGATCTTGTCAACCCCTCTATAATACCTGTTAAGTTTTTGTACTGTTGAAAGTCTTCGCACATACCTGTGCCTACTTGACTTGTTAATTGATTTATTTGTTTTTGTATTATATTTTTTATTTCATCTAAATCTGATAACATACTACTTTAACATCTCCACCTTTTTCTAGCTTGTCTTAATCTGCTATTAGGGTTCTTAGCTGCTTTAGGAAACTTCTTCATCTGTCCTGCTGATCTAGCGCAATATGACTTACGCCTTTTAGCAGACTTGCTTCCCGGTTTTACCTTACCCGTAACAGCAGTTTTTAATTTACTTCCGGGGTTTTGTCTACGATACTTCTTTACACCCTTCTTTGTCAACCCTGCACCAGATTTTGTGGGACGTTTATCTCCACTCTTAATGCTCATGCCCTTCATGTTACTTTTTTTCCGTGCCATAAGTATTCCTGTATTTTTGTACTAAATAATTACAGTGATCTTGCCACCACGTATTCCAATCTTTGTAATCTTTTTTAACTGGTTTTATAATACTATAGTCTATTGACATTTAAAAAGGTATTACTAATAAGTAGATAATAATATCTATAAACATATTATGCCGTCCTAAATCTTTTTGTTTTCTTTGCTATCTTTTTTGGTTGCTTAGAGTATTTCTTTCCGGCAGCACTCGCTTGCCTTTTTGCTTTCGTGGTCGCTGCATACTCGCTGTTTGTTAATTTTTTTATTGCCTTCTCTGGAAGATATCTTTCTCCTGTCTTCTTCGATGGTTTTCCTGATTTGGTCTTCCATTTTTGTTTACTCCATTTACTTAACTTATTACTTGGTTTCTTTTTACCTGAGTATGTTCCACCTGCATCTTTATAATACTTAGTAGCCAACTGCATTGCTCTTGCTGAATGACCACCCATTTTATTTCTTGCTCTTGCTTTAGCAGCAGCCCATTTCTTAGGATCTCTTTTAGTAGCTACAGACATTTTAACCTTCTACTGGTGGATGTTTTCCATTATGCATATGTTCTATTTTTGTTAATCTATCTCCATTAGAGATAGCCATTACAAGTATTCGCTCAAGTTCTCTATTATTTTTTTCTAAACGTTCTGGAGAAAGTATATTAGAAAGTACATTTGTTTTCTGAGCATTTAAATCAATAGCATTTTCTTGTCTATCTGTACGTTTATCTAAATCTCTTAATCTAGATTCGTAATCAGATTTAATATCATTTAGTTGTTCTATAACAGAACCCAGTTTTTGTTTTACTATTGTTGCTGCCGATACTATTGATATTAACATACCGCCAACAGTAATTATTAATTTAGCGTCTATCTCCATATCACTCTCCTATATATTAAGTAGCCTTTTCTTCTACCTTATCTTGTTTTTCCTTTAATACACAATTTGCAGTTGCTGCTGATATAGGAAACTTATGAGAAATAAGTGCAATCATTTCTGCACCTCTAAGATAGCATTCTGCTGTCGTGTTATAAGGTCCAAGCTCGTCCTCAAATTTTACTGGACAGTCTATTGGACTGTTTAGAATACAAACAATAACAAAAGAATAAATCATATTATGTTAACTTAAATAAGTTTCCTTCAGATGCTCTACGTCTTACAAGACCTTTAAGCGGTTTTCCATTTTGGTTTACAAATCCATTTTCAAAAGAAAAAGCTTGGTTATGGAACTCATCGTAATCCCCTTCATTTAAAGCTTTAAGAGCATTACTTCTTTGAAACGCACCTATACCTACGTTATCAATAAGAGATATAATCGCTGTTCTTTGATTTTTAGATAAAGGTACTTTTACAATATCGTCTACTTTTTTTCCTACTTTATCTAGCCTTTTCTTTAAATCAACCATTGCTTCTTCTTCTGTGACTTTCTTTTTCTTAGATTGAGTGTCACCAAAGCCTACAGTATAAAGACCTTCTTTTTCTTCAAAGTCAGTAGCAAAGTATCTGTCTCCTCTAAACTTTTCAAACTGAGCTACTACATCTTCTGGATTAGCATTTTTATTAAACTTATCTAAACCTTTCATATTAAACCTCGACTTTTTAAATAATTCTTTTTGTATTTCTGGAATAGCTTGATCAACTTTTTGAAAAACTCTTTTCATTCCGGGAATAGGACTTTCCATTCTACCCATTACTTTTTTAGGACCACTAGTTCCTAATACACTTCCGGGTTCAAATGAAGAAACAGGTTTAGGAGTACTTCCTACTATACTTGGTTTCATTTCAACAGGAGCTATGTTTTTTGGTAGTATGTCTTGTTCTACTTTAGAGTCAATAGAAACTGGTGTAGCTGTAAAATCTTCTCCAATTTTAGTTGGTTCAGAAGTAGTAGGCATCTCAGGTAAGTCACTAATAACTTGAGTATTTAGTTTTGGAACTTCTGTTGTATTTAGTTTAATTGATTCATCAACAGCCCTTAGTCTATCTGTAAAATTTTCTTCTGTCTCATTTTTTTCTACTTCTTTTAAAATGTTTTTCATTGGTCCAGAAGGAGGAACATCAGAGGACTCACTAATAACTTCAGTATTTAGTTTTGGAACTTCTGTTCTATTCAAATTAAATGTTTCATTTGTTTCTTTTTCTACAGGTCTTAGTTTTCCTTTTTGTATTTCAGGTATACGTTCTATAAAAGGTACTTCAGGTGGATTTAAGTTAACGTTTTCTTCTACAGGTCTTAGTTTTCCTTTTTGTATTTCAGGTATACGTTCTTTTGTCATCTTACTTAATAAAGTTTTATCTTCTTTTTCAGAAGCAAGAGGAATAGGTTGATCACCTACTTCAATTGTTTCTTCATCAAATACTTCTAAGTTTGATTCTACTGTTGGTGTTTCTGACTTATACTTATTTTCCATAGCAAGTAAAGCTTGTAGACGATCTGTGTCGTAAGGATTATCAGTGTCTGCTAACTCCATTTTATATGTTTCATAAGCATCTGCAATTTGTTCATCTACGGTTCGTTCTCTACCACCGCCAATTTTAGCAAAGAAACTTTCAAGAGCATCTCCTATTGGGTTATTCTCAAAACCTTCTCTGCCTCCTCTTGCAGATAAAAACTCTTGAAACAGTTCATCTTTTTCAAAAGGTAATCCTCCTTCTGCAAGACCCACTGTTCCCCCAGACGCATAACGATCTTCATTCATACGTTTGTCAATCATTAGGTCACGTTCTTTAGCAAGGTTCTTTAGAGACTCAATAGTTAACTTAGCATTAGTAGTACGTATAGAAGCGTCATCACGGATTTCAGCATCCATTTTATTTTGTTCATTTGTTGCAACTTTATTTGCTGCATCAAGCTTAACGCCCATTTCTTTTAGATCTAGCTCACGGTTCTTTATAGAAAGCTCTGCTGAATCTTTTGTTGCAGTCATCTGTAGTTTTTGTTGATCTAGGTCAAGTCTAGCTGCTTCAAGAAGTAGATTTTGATTCTCTAAAGAGTTTTCATCCGCTTCTCCGATATTAGCTTGAAGTACTTTCTCAGCAGCATCTATTGAAAGCTGACTCATTACTTCAGGAGAAACCTGTCCTTGTTGTCCTTGTTGAGCAGTGTTTATAAGCCCTTGCATCTGTTGTTGATACTGCATAACCATATGCTGTTGTATGTTTGCTTGAAGAACAGGCACAGCAGGAGCCATCATTTCTGTCTTACCTAATGTAGGATCTTCAATGAAAGCAGTCTTTATAGCAATATGTGCAGCATGATCCTGTTCCATAAATGCTTGAATAGGCATACCTTTAACAACTAACTCTATGTCCGTAATTGGATCATGTGCTTCAGGTTTTTGCTGTGGTGTAAAGAACCTATCAGGATTCTGTATATTAGCAGCCTTTAGGATCGAGAGATGTACTTGTTGGATGTTGTACATTCCTTGTGGGGCTTGGGAGGAGAGTTGCAGAACCATTTGTGCCATAGACAAGCGATGGGCAGCAGAAGGAATATTAGGATCAGAAACAGGAATAACGTCAACCCTGCCGTCAAAGTCAGACTTAAATACAGCAGAAGTGACATTAGGTACGTCATAAGGATATTCATCAGGTAAAAACTCAAAGTTAATTTTAGAAAGAATACGAAACTCATCACGTTGGCTTTTGTGAAGTCTTTTATGAATTGCACTAAAAAACTTAGCAGATGACTCAATAAGAGCCATTGTTGTACCAACAGGTCCATAGTTAGATGACTCATTAACAATCTGTTCTGTACTGTCTGCAAACTTTTGTCCTGCTCCTGTCATCCAAGAAAGCATATTAAATAAAGTTTGAGAAGGTTCTTTATAAGGTAGAGGTACAATAGACTTCTGTAAGTCTAAACCTGTTGCTTCTACTTCACGAAACTCTCCGGGAGCAATAGGATCATTACCTCCTACGATACGTACACCACGAGCTTTGAAACCACCGGGAAGGTTAGAGAACTGAGCAGCATCAACTAAACTACGTAGAGCAGATGTCGCACTCATAGCAAGGTTACCAAGTAAATGGATTAAACCAAGACCATAAAAACCAAAACCGGGAACAAATTTATAATGTGTAAAGTAAGTTTGCTTTGCTTGTGTTACATCTTCCTTTGACCAGTTACGTCTAATTGCTATAACCTTTTGACTTTTTTGATCAACAGTAACAACATAAGGAAGAGATATATCATCTGGATGTGCAAAAGGTTCTGGTAAGTTAAGATAACAGTGTTGTTCAAGTAGAACATATTGTTGATCCCAGTCTTCAGCAGGGCTAATACCCATAATAGAATCTATTTTACTTGTAAATGATGTAGGATCAGGAGTAGTAGGATCTCCAATATCAGCATCTAAATACATTCCATTAATAATATCGCGTTCCATTTCTGTCATAGAACGGTAAATAACGTGTGTATATCTTTCTGCTTTCTGTAAGTCAGGTGCATGATATGAAACATAAAACTGATCAACAGGAATAAACTCAGAACACGGCCTTCTTAGTGAAGGATCATAATACATTTTTTTAAAAGCACTACCTATTAAGGGTAGATGAAACAACATTTTTTCAAACTCATCAAAATATTCTGGCATCTGCTCAGTAAATTGATAGTTCATAAAGTCTTGTACACGGGTAGACTGTGCTTCTCTTTCTTCGCTGGGGTCTCCAATAATCTGTGTACGTACTGGACCTCCTGAAGGAAACAGTTCTATAGATGCTTTTGATTGAAACTTAACAGCAGATTCAATAATAAGAGGAGACACAGCAGTACAAGATCCTTCAAAAGGTTCTGTGGTTTCCTGTAACTTTAAACCAAGAAGATCAAACCCACGTTCAAACGTTGACTCCCATTCTGATCTTGATTCTTTATCTGCATCAAAGGACTCATAGACTTCAAGACCAATCTCATCTAATCGTTCTTCATCTATATACTCAGCTAAGTTAGCATAGTGATCTTCTGCACCTACATCCATTTCTAATGGTAAAGAATCTAGACCTAGTTCTTCAAGATCATCTGGATTTTCTATCTCTATTTCTATATCTTCAGAGACTATTTGATCTTCAGGTACACCTGTACCACCTACTAAACTTAGAAGAGGATTTCGCTCAATTGCCATAGATTTACATCCTTGATGTTTTATATATAAGATTTAGGTGAAAAATTCCAATACCCTTTACGAGGTGGTTGGTATATTTCATCATCTTCGTCATAGTTAGGATCGTTGTCATGTGATACATACCACGAGTCCCTCATATAAAGTATTGCCATTACCATTGCATCTACCTGATCATCATAGCGAGAATTTGGAAAACTGCAAGCCTCATCTATTAATTCCAAAGCCCAATCTTTTCCATCAGGTAGCCATATTCTTCCGCTCTCAAAAAAAGGAGTAGATGCTGTAGCTCTACTTACCTTATCACGATCAGGTGTATACTCCAAGACAGGCAGACCTGCTCTACGCAAATCCTGTAACAGTGACTGTCCAGAAGCTTTCTTCTCAATCATTATAGCGTCAGGTTTATGTTTATCATATTCTTCTTGTGCTGTCGATCTTAATTCAGGATACTCAAATCTTTTACGTACACTTCCTAATAAAATTAAATTAGACACAAGTCTTTCAACTCCTGCACTGTCAACTTCAAATCTTTCAAAGATACCCCATGTCTGCATAACAGAATAGTCAGCCGTAGTCTTTGCAGAGAAAGCCGTATCCATTGTTTGTATTATGAACTCACAATCAGGCGGTTCAGAGTGAGGCCACATCTTAAACCATCCTTTTTTAATTATACCACCTTCATCTGGTGTAGGATCTTGCATATACAAAGACTGCCAGTATCTTGTACCGTTGTGTCTTTTAATCTCTGCTTCATCAACCTTTAATAAGTTGTCTGGTTTCCATTCTGGAAAATAACTTGTTCCTACGGGAAGACGAAGAAGATTAGCTGCATCTTCATCAAGCCACGCAGGAATCTTTATAACTTCCCATTGATGTAATATTGTTTCTGTTTCATCTGCTTTTGATTCTGCATCCAACAACCAACCACAAATATCATCTTCGTGGTATCGTGTGTTAATAATAACAATAGAACCATTCGGCATTAATCGTGTTCGTAATCCAGCAGGATACCATTCTTTTATATATCTTCTTCCTGCTTCACTGAATGCATCTTCCTCTGACATCACATCATCAAGCATAGCAACGTGAGCACCACGACCAGCAATCTGTGTTCTGACTCCAGCAGCAACATACACACCGTTTTTATTTGTCTGCCATTTACCAGCAGACCTAACATCACTTCGTAGTTTAACATCTGGAAAGATTATACTAAACATTTCATTATTTATTATGTCTCTCACAGAACGACCAAAGTCACTGGCAAGCTGATCACTGTGACTTACACTTAGTATCTCGTGGTTTGCGTGTCTACCCATATACCATGCAGGAAATAGTTTTGAACATATCAAAGACTTTGAAGAACGAGGAGGAAGAAACACCATTAATCGTTTAACAGATCCATTTTCTATTTGTTGAAGCTTATGGCATATAAGTTCTATATGTCTTCCCATCTGAAAGTCAGCGACTAACAAAGGAGCCATTACTTTTACAAATGTAAGGAAGTCAGCAGATGACGCATTAACCACATTCTCAAATAGCTTCTCACGTAATGCCAACTCATCGGTATTAGCTGTCACAACTTAAACTCACCTGCTCCCGGCAATGATGTTAGACCTGCTATCTGTTGTTGAGGGTATTGTTGTTGCTGTGGCACAGGTGCTTGAGGTAATTGTTGTGGCATATAAGCATTAATAGCAGGCTGATTTATAGTGGATTGGTTCTGCATTTGGGACAGATTTGGGCCTATTTGGGGCGTATTTTGCTGTAATTCAGCTAAACGCAGGTTCTGTTGCTGTTGCATGTAATTCCCATAGTTAGTGGGGTTACGTCCTAGAACAGGTGGTGTATTGTTTACTCCACCTATTGATCCGGGTGGAGGAGCCATAGTTTGTCCCACGTTACCTATCCTTTATCGTATTCGTAACCACCTACTACAGTGCAACCCATTTTATTCTCAACGATACCGCCTTTATCATAGCCCATTGTGTTATTTTTCATCTTCTTAACACCCATAGCAGTACCGCCTCCAGCTAAATTCTGTCTAGCTTTCTTTGCGTCCATCATTCCTTTCTTTGTATAAGGAAACTCTTTTCCACCTACGTTTGGCATAGTCTACTTCTCCGTCTTAAAAGGTTCAGGTTGTGAGTAATCTTCGTCTACTACAACATTAGTTTCTGGACCAAGAACATTTGGCCCCTTACGTGCTGCGCCATAGCCTTGTCCAGTTGGACGACCTACGATAGCATCTAGCTCAGATGTATCAGTTTGCTTTTCCATCATTTTCTTTTCCCTATTTAATCGTAATCGTAACTATCTACAACAGGACCACCTGAAGCTAAACGAACTGTACCACCAGATGCTTTACGAGAAGTCATAAAACCTCTATCTCTTTGAGCATTTGTTCCATACTCTTTTACTAAACCTGAATCCGATACCGCATCAGTAATAACTTTTTTTCTTGCTTTCCTTTTCTTTTCTGCTGCATCACTTAAACCCATAGCTCCAGTTATAGTTTCGGATACATCTGCTCTAGGATTTTTCTTTAATCCTTTTCTCATGTTTCCTATTACTTTTTTTTGTAACTTGTTTTCTTTTACCTGATCCATTTGTGCCATCTTAATGTACTCCTAATTTTGTATACGAAGAAGATTCTTTGTTTGGTGTATCTTCTTCTATGCTTCGTTTAAATTGTATATTTCCTAACTCATTATAAACTTGAAAGATAGAGTCAGCAGCTTCAACAAGTAACTCCCTTACCTTATCCATCTCTGGACTTGGATTCTTAAAGGAAGGATGAGAACATATATAACTATGCCAGTTCTCAATAGTAAACTCTACTCTGTCCATTGCCTGATGATAACCAAGTGTATTAGGAGCATAGTTTAATTCATTATAAGGTATTATTCCAGCGAATGACAAACGTTTAGAAACTCCGCTGTCTTCTTCAGATGTATCTATAAAATCAAAGAAATCTTTATTATTCACCTTTACCGCCTTCAATAACTTTAAAACCAGCAATACCAGCAAGACGATCTATATCTTTCTTTACATCCTCACTTGAGTCTGTATCACTAAGTGTTGTCATCTTTATCTTCTGTTCTGTTCTATCAACAAACATACCTAGATGCTTTGCTACGTTCTCAATAGATCTATTTGCATTTGTGTAGTCACCATTCTGAACCGCATGTTGATACACTTCATCTAATCTTTGCAGCACATGGTCAGCACTCCACGCCATACGGTCTATAGCGACTTCACGTAGATCATTGATGCGTTGTTCTATCTTTGGTTTCTTTAGGAGTGTGGATGCCCGTCTACGGGTGTCAGAGTGATTCTTTCCGGGCGCATATCCTGCTGCCTTATATGCTATCAGGCTGTCACCTGTAGCTATAAACTCCATACAGAACTTCTCCTGCTTCGGAGACATACCTGCTATAAAGTTACCAGCTTTAAAGGGTTCACCTTTTTCTGCACGTTCTAACACAGAAGTATCCTTTTCATGTTTATTTTCTTTAGTATAGTTCTTTTTATTTATTCGTGCAAGTCTAACTTCTTTTCGTCTAGACCATTCCTTACGCATTTCAATCAGGTCTTTACCTGCATTACTCTTCTTACGCCCCTGTGCCGTAACACGAATGAGGGAACGTAATTCATCATTTGTTAATTTTCCGTAAAGTATATGGGGCTTTGGATCAAGCTGTTTCATACTGTAACTATAGTATCAGTTAGAAACTAATCTAAAAATAAATAAAACAAACATACTTGTTGTTCTCTCTCTTGGTTCTAATTGTATCAGATAGATTCCGTTTGTCAACCCCCTTGTAACGCCTAGCCGAAAAAAAACAGGAGCAGCTAAAATTCACTGCCCCTGTAAAAGCAAAGGAGAGATCTACAGTATAGCAGTATAATATAAATAATGTCAAGTGTTGACACTCAAGTTTTTTTTATTTATATATTTAGAATGAAACAAAAGAAAGCATTGGTAACAGGAGTAACAGGTCAAGACGGGTCTTACCTTACTGATCTACTTCTAAAGACACAGTACAAAGTCTATGGTCTTGTTAGACGTAGCAGTACTCCGAATAAACAAAACATTAATAAATTTATTGATCATCCCAATTTCATACCGTTCTACGGTGACTTAACAGATATCAACAGTATCATATCAGTTATATCTGATACACAACCTGATGAGATCTATAATCTAGGAGCACAGTCAGATGTACGTATATCCTTTGATACTCCTGTGTCAACAGGTGATATTAATGCATTAGGGGTCATGCGGATACTTGAAGCCCTACAGTCATTAGATGTCAAGAACTGTAAATTCTACCAAGCAAGTACCAGTGAGTTATTTGGTAAGGTACAAGAAACACCCCAAAAAGAAACAACACCTTTCTACCCCCGTAGTCCCTATGGAGTTGCAAAGCTGTATGCATACTGGGCCGTTAAGAATTATCGTGAAGCCTATCCTGATTTCTTTGGATGTAACGGGATTCTATTTAATCATGAGTCTCCGTTACGTGGCGAGAACTTTGTAACACGTAAGATAACTAAATATGTAGCCAATAGACACGCACATAAACATATCAGACATGATCCGCTGCAACTAGGAAACTTAGATGCCAAAAGAGATTGGGGTCATGCCAGAGACTATGTTCGTGGTATGTGGCAGATGATGCAGCAAGACAAACCCGATGACTACATACTGGCTACAGGTGAGACACATTCTATTCGTGAGTTTGTTGAACTCTCATTTAGTCACGTTGGTGAAGATATTATCTGGGGTGGTAGTGGACTCAACGAGAAAGGTTATACCAGTAAGGGTCAGTGTGTGGTTACAATTAATCCTGACTTCTACCGCCCAGCCGAAGTGGAACTATTACTTGGTGACCCGACAAAGGCAGAGACTGTTCTCAAATGGGAACGGAAGTATTCTTTTAGTAATCTCATAGAAGATATGATGAATAATGATATTAAGTTACTTATGTAAAATTCTGTAATTTTTGAAATTATTTTCACCTCCTATTATCTATATAAGACGCGCGCCCTGTTTTCTTCCCCCCCGTCCCCAAAAAAGGCCCCCAGAAAAACTGGGAGCCAAGTTGGGAGGTTAAAAAATTATGCAATAGTGTCTAGCTTTCCCACCACCTTTTCGACTGGCGTTGGGTGCTTGGGCGGTATTACGAGCACTCTATCGTGGAACACTACCCCAGAAATAAAGCCCAGAATAAACACCATTAAAAAACCAAACGTGAATACAAATATTTCAAACATCATCAATCTCCTTTATGCGAATGCTAAAAAGCAAAAGTAAGCGGTTGCGAATATGAATACGAGGCTAAGTATTTCTCCAAGTATTATAAGAAAGTTTCTGAATCTTCGTGTCATGTTGTCTCTCCTTGTTGGAGGTTGGGGGCTTGCGCCCCCTTCCCGTTAAACGTCTATTGAAATTGTAGCTTCTCGAAGTGTATCGTTTACTAACTCAATGATTTCATCTTGTGTCATAAACTTAGCTAACATATCGGAAGTTTCTTCTGTAGGTAACTGCGCTTCTTCTAACTGAACCTCAAGATTACTCTCAACGATTTCTAATTTAGATGTAAGATCTTCTACAACAGCTTCTAACTCCTTTACTCTATCCTCTAGACAATCTTTCTCAGCATCCATGTAATTTAAACGCTCTTCTAAAGTGTCTGTATATATTTTTATTAAATCACTCATTTTAACTCTCCATTTGTTTTTGTTATGTGGACAATCCACACTCTTATAATAAAACATTACAGTATATATGTCCACTTGTTTCTGTAAACCGTTTTATCTTTAAACTTTCTAGAGCCGACAGGCGAAAGAATTGAGTCCGAACGCAGTGAGGTCTGCATTCTGAAAGAAATTTCCGACATAAAAAAAACCCCCACCGTTTCCAGTGGGGGCCAAGTTTGGGAGGTTATGAATTAATGCAGGCATTCAAATTTAGTTTAACGATGCCAAACTCTTTAGTGGTAATGCTGGTAAAACCACCAGTCGAAGCGACCACCTTAGTCTTGCCAGATTTGGACAGTGGCAATGTTTTTGGATCGTTTCCGTTGGTTGCCATTGTGATTACCAAATCGCCTTCTTTTGTTACTTTGATATCTTTTAACATGTCATATTCTCCTTATGTTTTTTTGTGCCGTTATTGGCAATTTCAGAATACTATAATTTAATCACATTGTCTACATATTTTTTACTTTGTCCTTTTATATATGATCGCGTACTCGCATGAGAGACCGACTTGTCGGTAACAGCAGTCTTATCTTAGCTATCTGAGCCGACACGCTCCACGATACCCACCCCACCCTGACCCCCATGTGATACAGAAAGTGCTTGACAGTGACATTTACGCAACAGTTTCCGTGTCTGTGTCTGAACAGATCCCGTCTGAGTCTGGTTGTCTTGTCAAACTAGAACCAGTTTAGGTTCAGTTATGTAAAATTCTGTTTCCAGAGAATCAAGAGGGTATTCTGCAGGATATCCCACACAAAACCAGTCTAATCCCAGTCAAATCCTCATAAGAGTCTATCGTTCAACTCATAGATTACCCAGTTATATCAAGGGGATGTGACAAATCTGCAACACTTTGAATTTATTTTTATGTTCGCTGTTTGTTCTGCTTGACGGGTTTGTTCGTTTTGCTACAATTCCGGCCATCGACAACAACAAAAACTGGAGAGTTTAACATGACAATGATAGCTAATTACCCAACAAAAAAAGAATGCAGAGCCAATATCGGAAGACGATTACGCTACACTGAGACATCAATGTTTGGCCCAGAGTACAAGCAGAATGGTGTTTTGTTTGTTTGCAATCGTCCACAAATAACTGGATCTGGTCGAGAATGGTTTGGTCAAATAACCATGAAAGACGGCTTGATTTCGGAGGTAGTATAGCATGGCAACGTGTCCTCAGTCTGATCAAATACTAATCAAAAATAACGCAAAGTATAGGAGATTACTTGATGTTAGTTAAAGAAGCAAAAGCGATTATTGGATCTTTAGGCTATCCAAGCAAAATGCCTTGTTTATCTTATGGTCTACCAGCTTGTGAAGCAAAATGGGTTCCAGAGTTTTGTAGAAACTTGAACCTACCAATACCACCTCATTACGGTTGTGATTTCGGAGCATTGCTAGCCAAAAATCCAAACAGTCCCTGTCATAATTGTTATGCTGACAATAGAGGTAATTATACCTATGAGACCTTGAAACATGGTCAGTTATTACGTTTAATTGGTACATATCATTTACTATGGAAAGACGCAATGATCATGTTAATTGATCGTTATATTGACCCATCTGAGCCGTATTTTAGATGGTTGGATAGTGGTGATTTACCACATAAAAAGATGTTACATGACATCGTTGAGATAGCTAATGCACTACCACATGTTAAGTTCTGGTTACCTACTCAAGAACGAAGACTAGTCAGTAAGTTTCTCAGATATAACAAGAAACCAGACAATCTTTGTATCAGAATCAGTAATGTTCGGAAAGATTCCCATGCACCGGAATCGACAACGACATTCAAATTTTTTGCCAAAAATGTTATCACCTCTTCCTCAATTTCTACTGAGAATAAGCATGATTGTCCCTCTGATCAGTACGACAATACATGTGGCCCATGTAGAAAATGCTGGGATACAGGTAACGAACATACCATTTACAAACTACATTAAGGAGATAAACAGATGAGTAAAAGTCAACGTTATCAATTTATTGAAAAAGTTTTTGAGATTGCATTTGGAGATGATGCGATTAACCGTAGTTTTACTTATGAAGAAGTTATTGAAAAGTTACAAGAATATTCAGATAATTCATTAATGGTTGAAGAAATAGAATACTTAGCTAAGAATAAAATAAAGGAGATAAACACATGAGTAAAAATTGGTTTCAAGACATGTTTGATCAAGCTCACGCCATACATGTTAACCGTTATAATTACACTGATCACTCAGAAATACCTGAGATAATTGCTGATCATGTAGCAAGTATTAGTAACAAAAAAGATGTTACTGATTTGTCGTTGAATGACATCAATGACTATTTAAACGAAAGAGATTTGATGGACACACTTTCATCTATTCACTTTCATAATAACAACTTAACTGGAGAATAAATAAAATGGATAATACTTTTACACGTTTCAACGAAGACTCAAGCTTGTATTTCAACACTGAACTCAAGCCTCTTTATGCTTATGATAACTATGATCAGATCGTTCAAGCTGGTAAGTTTCAAGGTGTTGTTCGGACTGATACCAATGATTGTCTTGGTGTGTTCAAAGAGGACAGTTACACACTTGTCAAAAATACTGATTTCTTTACTGGTATTGAAGATCAATTGATAGATTACTTTGATCCAATTGTTGTTGATTCAATTGAGGTAAATGATCACATCAGTCATAACGGTGCTAGTTCAATACGGGAATACAGATTTCCAACTATCTCTAAAGCCATCGAGTCTGATAGACATAAAACCAGCTTAACTTTTAGAGTTATTGGTTGGAATTGTTTTGATGGTTCTAGTCGGTGTCGTATAGTTGTTGGTAATGTTGATATGTTTTGTACTAACGGTATGATAACAGGTGATTATGATGCCAGTTCTAAGAAACGAACAAGTGGTTTCAGCTTAATGAATTTCTTAAACAATGTTACAACAGGTATCAAACGATTTGAAGCTGACGTGTTACGTTATCAGTCTTATGCTGAGACAAAGGTTTTAACACCTTATGTTCACTCGTTTTTTGAGAATTTATCAGGTGTTTCTGAGCGTAATGTTAAGCGTTTACAGGAACAATACCAAGAAGAAATGAGCATCAGAGGTAATAATCTCTGGGCAGTTGTGTCTACTTTAACAAACTATGCATCACATACAGATGGTCGTTTCCCTACTAGGAATACAGGAAATAACCATGATGGTGTGACCTCGTTTAACCGCCAAACCCAAGTAAATAAATGGCTTAATTCTGATGCCATGCGTCACTTACAGCGTAACTCGGTAATGGCTTGATCATATGAAGAATAGTATGATTATTTGGTTGTCTTGGATATGTTTAATACTACTTCTGGGACATTTAGTTTAAAGATAGAGGCTGGGGCATCGTTAAGGTGTCCCAGTAAATACTATGATCAACAATTTAACTCTGGAGAAATGGAATATTATGACAAAACAAACAGAACAGAACGATTCACCAAACAAAAAAAACTACTTAGAATGGTGTGATTACTACGAAAGAAAATATAACTTAATGCCAGCATGGTGGTGGAATGACTACATGAGAAAAAAAGAGTATAAACATTACTTAGAGGGGTATAGTTCATGAGTGATGTAAAAGAGGCTTTATTATCCCTTTATGAGGAGGGATTGGACATGGGTTTATCAGAGTACGATGCTGAGTGTTTTGCTTATGACAAGTTAGGATCTGATATTAATAAACTCGTATATAATTGTATGACTGAAAAGTGGGAAAACAAGGAGATTGATAATGGCAATGGGTAAAAAATATACCGTAGGTATATGGGATATCACATACTATTTAATTGATGAGGATGATCATCCTCTATTAAATGATGACGGTAGTGTAAAAGAATTTTACTCTAACAATATTGAAACAGGGTACTGGGCAGAAGGTATTGACCCAGACGATTTAAAGGAGATTGATAATGAATAGTATTAAACAAGACCTAGCAATTGAAAAGGCTGTTGATAATATGGTTTTTAAAATGTCAACTAAACATTTAATGGATTTTGTTTTTGAACATAGATTAATATATTTCAATAACCATGCTACTGTTGATGAAATCAAAGACCTGTTAAGGGAACACGGCTAGTGTTAGCTGAGTCCATTGTTTGTTTAGCCTTGAACATCTATTTTGAGGCTAGGAATCAACCTATTGAGGGGCAAATAGCTGTCTCTCAAGTGGTTCTCAACAGGGTAGAGTCTAATAAATACCCAGACACAATATGTGCTGTTGTAAAGCAGTCTAGAACTCATGCTTCTGGTCACCCAGTAAAGAACAAGTGTCAGTTTAGTTGGTACTGTGATGGTCTGAGTGATAAACCAAAAGATAAAGACGCATACAGATGGGCAATTACTTTATCTGACTACATTTTAAACACAGAAAATATTGATAGTTATGTAGGTAAATCAACACATTACCACGCTAATACAGTCAGACCAGTTTGGTCTTTATCTAAACAAACACTTGCTATAATCGGAGATCATATTTTTTATGATTAGTGTCAAGCAATTTATTTGTGTTGCAAAAATGTCACATAAAAAATTAAAAAACCCCGACACGAAATTAATGCTTGACTTTGAAAATCCGCAAGCGCAGTATCCGGTTGTTATCGATTTTGTTACTGTCGATACATGATAAGAAAAAAATAAAGTAACAAACACTTAGTAACTAACAGATACAAAGGAGAGAACGTATCAATGAATATATTTTATTTAGATAAATCATTTGCAAAATCAGCACAGTATCATTGTGATAAACATGTAGTCAAAATGATATTAGAAACTGCACAGTTACTGTCTACTGCACATAGAGAACTAGATGGCGATGAGTATGCAGACAAAGTTTCTTTATATAAATCAACACATAAGAACCATCCTTCTGCTGTATGGGTACGTTCTAATCAGAACGCATACAACTGGGCCTTTATGTTGTTGTATAACTTGTGTGCAGAGTACACAAAAAGATACAACAAGACACACAAGACCTCAAAATTACTTAACAGCTTAGTCTATAAACCTGAAAATATAAAGTTCTCTAGTTGGAACGACACACTAACACCACCACCACAATGTATGCCAGATGAGTACAAGCATGAAGATACTGTCACTGCTTATCGCAACTATTACTTTGGTGCTAAGAAATCATTTGCAAAGTGGGCATATTCTACTACACCTGATTGGTGGATACAGACGGAGGAACATGTAGCATGAACAAAAAAGTAAAGTATAATTCATGTTCCATTGATAAGTATGATGGGAAAGTTTACTGGCATAAAGCATTTGACAGCCTTGATGAAATGTATGCCCATTTAAAAAGATATGTACATAAGAGTTGTGATATTATTGTTTATGATGTTTCCGATCATGATGGCAAAGGTATTCAATTTGTTGGTATCATAAAAGATTATGATCCATATCTAATGCGAAAGGAATTTAATGAACTGTTGGCATTGTAAGACTGAGTTAATTTGGGGTGGTGATCACGACATAGATGATGAATTTTATGTCATGGTTACTAACCTAAGTTGTCCTAACTGTGAGAGTATAGTAGATGTTTACTATCCAAAGGAGAAAGAAGATGACATGTGAAGAATGTGAAAGTATTGATGTTACGACATCATTAGATGATATGAAAAATGAGTTTAATAAACTCCTATGTGATGATTGTTACACAGACTACCGAAGAACTATACAACATATATTTGGTCTTAAAGATTTATTTGATGTTGACGATTTCTTTCAAACCCACGACATACAATACAAGGAGAGAGAAGATGAAGACATATAATATAAAGACTTATCGAACTGTTATGTTTGAACTAAACCATTCTATCGAAGCTGAAGATGAAAGATCAGCAATGGTTAAATGTATTAATTGGTACGACCCAAGTGAGGAATTGACAGTGGATGATTTCAAGGAATGGATTGATCCACAAGAAGATTATAAGTCAATAAAGTTTTGCTACGTAGAGAAGGAGGAAGAGAATGATTGAAGAAAGACTTGATGACAGTGATGAAAGAAGAAGAGAACTCTTTGAAGAGTGGCTACACACAGCACCTCATGGGGAGTTCTGGTCTATCGAAGAGACATGGGATGATGAAGCTACGTTAGGTTTTCGTGTAGACTTTGCAATAGTAAGGAGTGGAGAATGATAGTATTTAATGATAGCTATAAGTCAGAAGGATTTGAAGTGGGTATAGAAGAAGCTAATAAAATATTAATTGATCTTGGTTTACATTTAGAGTATAAGTTTATAGAAGATTATGTAAGTGACAATGGTGAGTATGCTTACACTCTAACAGTAGAGAAAAGAAAGGAACCTGTTGATGCCAGCCAGTTGGACTTGTTCTAGATGTGGATGTATACACATGGAAGAACAAGAACCCATATCATGTATCATGTGTAACAACGGTACATTTTATGATGATCCTACTAAGTTTTTTGATAGGAAAGAGAAGAGAACATATGACGAAGAAACGTGATCCATCGTGGAAATGGTTGAGAGCATTGACACATAGAGCTATCCCACCCAAGAAAGGAAGGGCTAGTTACAATCGTAAAAAAATTAAAGCAAAGGAAATACAAGATGAGAAAGATCAAACAACCAAAGACAATGGTTAAATGGGGACATGAAGATGTCAGTATGCTTGAGATGTTTACTGATTTAAACAGATGCGTAGCTGAAGTTGTCAGAAATATGTATGATATGGATGGTGATATGTACATGTCAGACTACCAAAAGCTTTGCTCAGTTCAATGGAAGATAGAGAGCACACTTGAATTACTAAAAAAAGAAAAATGAAATGGGTAAGTTTTTAAACCATTCCACATGCTCTAACTGTGGATCATCTGATGCTAATTCTCAGTACGAAGATGGTTCATGGTGGTGCTTTAGTTGCCACACTTATACAAAAAAAGAAGAAGGAGATAACGACATGGCATCAGTAGCCAAGACACTACAGACTAATACTGTAGCAACACAACAAGGATCATTTGAAGCTCTAACTGATAGAGGTATTACTCTTGAGACTTGTAAGAAGTACAACGTAACTGTAACCAAAGACTTTGACGGTGAGATTACACATCATAACTATCCTTACTACGACAAGAACAACTCTTTATCTGCCTACAAAATAAGAGAGATAGAGAACAAAGAGTTCAGAACATCTGGAAGCTGGCCTATCACTAGTCTGTTTGGGCAACAGCTTTTCAATAGTCCCTCTAAGTTTATTACTGTGTGTGAGGGTGAGCTAGATGCAATGGCTACTCATCAGATGCTAGGTAACTATCCTGTTGTATCAATACGCAACGGTGCTGGTTCAGCTTTGAAAGACTGTAAACGATCACTTGAGTTTCTAGATTCCTTTGAGAATATTGTTATATGTTTTGACTCAGATAGTGTTGGAAGAAAGTCAGCCCAAGAAGTAGCTGATCTATTTA
>Ga0163179_10000743_pt1 | contig 23234 bp, 23 predicted proteins | sample AtlANTMetagenome_FD_109643 | JGI IMG/M metagenome (GOLD analysis project Ga0163179, IMG submission 109643) | Marine eukaryotic phytoplankton communities from the Atlantic Ocean - Atlantic ANT 2 Metagenome | ecosystem: Environmental > Aquatic > Marine > Oceanic | place: North Atlantic Ocean...
ACCCATACCAGCAAGCAATGCTTCACCAGTTTCCTGATTCGTAGTAACCTGCAAAGATGCATCAGATTTTGCAAGGCTTCGAAGAGCATCGATGAATTTGGGCAAATCTTTCATTGATTGTGGTTCAACAGCTACCGTAACTACAGGCTCAGAATAGTGACGAATAGCTTCGTATGGAATGAGTTCTTTGTCTGTTGTGACTGTGACACCTGCTGCTGCTGATCGAATACCGGTGACTGCTGCAATATTGCCTGCAACCACCTTGGGGACTGAAATGCGATCTCCTCCTACCATCATGCTCACTTGTTGGACACGTTCAGCCTTGCTTGCACCAATAGCCCAAACCGTTTCCCCGTGGTTGATTGAACCAGAGTAAAGACGACCTACAGCGACCTCACCAGCATGAGGGTCCATCCAGATTTTTGTAATCATCATAGCAAGCGTACCGTTGGGGTCACAAGCGAGCATGGCCTTGCCTTCCTTCGATTCCATGTCACCAGTCCAAATATTGGGGATTCTGTAAGATTGCGCCTGAACAGGGTTTGGCAACTTGGTTACTGCCATGTCGAGTAGAACTTCATGAACTGGTGCTTTCTTGGCTAGTTCTTTCTGTTGTTCATTGTGGCAATATTCGAAGATTTGCGTGAAATTAACGCCTGATTTTTGCATGTATGGGATTGTGATACCCCAGTTGTGGTAAGCGGAACCAAATGCAACCGTCCCATCCATAACACTAACTTGCCATTCTTTCTTGTATTCATCAGGAGCGAATTGCTTGATTAGTTTGTTTACTTTGGTAATTTGCTTTTCAAAACGAGCCATCATATCTTCTGGAGTGACTTGTAGTTCGTTGATGAGGCGATCTACCTTGTTGATGAAAAGAATCGGCTTGACCTTTTCTTTCAGAGCTTGTCGTACCACAGTTTCAGTTTGAGGCATGGCACCTTCTACAGCACATGTTAGGATGAAACATCCATCAACAGCGCGCATAGCACGAGTAACGTCACCACCAAAATCGACGTGACCAGGGGTATCAATCAGATTGATCAGAAAATCGGTACCCTCAACATTGTGAACCATCGAGGCGCTAGCAGCGTTAATTGTAATTCCACGAGCAGATTCCTGCTCATCAAAATCAAGTACTCGGGACTTACCTGCTAATTCCTCAGACATCATGCCTGCTCCGGCAATCAGGTTGTCTGAGAGAGTTGTTTTTCCGTGATCAATGTGAGCAGCAATACAGAGATTTCGAATCTGCTCTCGAATGTGCATGACTTCTGTCGCTTTTGCAATGTTGTCTTCCTTTCGACCCATAGAGTCCACCTAGGTTTGCGGCGACCTGAATTGGGTAGATAAAACCGCCTATTGCGCGCGGGCGTGCACGCAGGAGAGAATCATCGTGCAGAGGCTGCGATTCGGTGAAGTTCTTCCTTTTTGCCAACTGCAAAAGAGGCAACGTCGCCATCTTTTGCCTTCAACAACTCACTAACAATTCCATCCTTCAAGGTCTTTGTTGTTTTGAAGGTTGCAGCAAGGCTACCCTTGCACAAATTTCGGATTGCAACATCCAATCGACGACTGGGTGCACTGTCTACCGCTTTTGGCTGTGATACTGCACCAAATTTGATTCGTGTAATCTCTTCCATAGGTGCGGAGTGAGTGATTGCGTCGACAAATACCTGCAGAGGATTCTCTTTGGTCCGATCATGTATGACATCCAATGCTTCTTCGAATGCTTTGGCTGCGTACTTCTTTTTGCCACCATTTCGGCCTGTGCGCATAAGTCCATTGATGAATCTCTCAATGACACTCAACTTCGCCTTGCCCATCCAAGCATTTGCATGACGGCCACCCGAATGTGGCGTACCTACAGTTCGGAGATTGATGTAAGGGGAGATGCCTGGATCTTCACAGGTGACTTCAGTAGAATCCCACTTGCCAAAGACTAGTGTTCCGATACCAGCGATTGGGCTGACATCATCGGATACCAGATGCGTTGAATCTGCTTCTGGCTGCTCTTCAGTGATTTCTTCATCAGACATGATAACACCTCAGCGGACCGGCTTTTCTTTTCGACCACGGACCATTTCATCCAATGATACACCATTGACTTGAATGACCTTGTAACGGATTCCTGGGATATCACCATACGAACGACCCATACGTCCCCCGATTCCTTCAACCATAACCTCGTCATGCTCATCGATGAAATTGATGGCGCCGTCGCCAGGAGCGAAAGCTGTCAACTTATTTCCACTACGAATCAGACTAATCTTAACCGCCTTGCGGATTCCGGAGTTGGGTTGTTTTGCTTCTACGCCGACCTTTTCGACAACAATGCCCTTGGCCTGAGAACTGCCTTGCAGTGGGTCGTGTTTGAGCACACCTCCCTGTCGGCGTTTCTCCTGACGCTTCTTGAATCCGCGGTCCTTCCAACGAAACTTTAGACGGTCCGATTTCATCTTTGGACCTGAAAACAATCCGCGACCCATGTGAATACCTCTCCTACGGAGCAACCCGGCGACCAACCGTCCATATATGAGCGTGACGGGTACGAACCACAACACGTCGCAGTGAATTTGTGTTCAAACACCCCTAATTATCATACGGTTGGCGCTCCCGGAAGTCAACATGGCCTTTCGTGACCACCTCGCTGGTGCACACAAACCCGACGAAGCACTATCCTGCATTCATGGATTGTTTGATCTGTCTCAAGATTTGAATCACTCAATGATTTTATCTGATATTCTCGAGACTCCTGGCCACCGTGCGGCACTCAACGTCCTGGCAAGAGATCGACTCTGTGCGGTCCTCAATGTTGAACCTGGAGAATTGATTGATGTTCTTGGGTGGGCAATGCAGAATCCTTCCAACCCTGAACTTGTTGATGATGGCCCCGTAATGGAGCAAACGGAGGCAACGATTGATTTGACCAAACTACCAATTCCACATCATTACCGTGAAGATCGAGGGCGTTACATGTCTGCGAGTATTGTCATCGCTGAATATGATGGCCAACGGAACGTTTCTTTTCATCGACAATTCTTGCGCGATGAATCTCATGTTGTCGCACGTCTTGTCCCTCGACATTTGCGAACCATGGTAGATACCGCTCGCGCGAAAGGGGAAACTGTGCCCATTGCCATTGTGAATGGATGCGATCCTGTTGTCTTGCTTGCTGCTGCCATGTCGTTCGACGAACACATTGATGAATTGACTGTTGCAAACACATTACATTCGAAATTCTATGGCAGCCCCCTACCCTTGGTTGTACTTGAAAATGGAATCGCAGTTCCTGCCAATGCTGAATATGCGATGTGTGCTGAAATCACTCTAGATGATGACTTAGAGGCCCCTTATGTAGACATTACAGGGACACTAGATGATGAACGTCTTGAACCAGTGTTCAAAATCCATAGTATACATCATCGTACTGAACCAATTTTCCATGCCTTAATTCCTGGTGAGGCTGAGCACAAGGCGTTGATGGGATTGCCTAGGGCACCGACAATCAAGACTGCTGTTTCAGATGTAACTGAATGTCATGATGTACACATGACCGAGGGTGGATGCGGTTGGTTGTCTGCAGTGGTTAGTATTACACCCAAGAAGGTAGATGATGGCCGTAGGGCCATTGATGCAGCACTTGCTGGCCACCGTAGTATGAAAATGGTGACTATAGTGAATCGTGATATCGATGTAAGTGACCCTGTACGTGTAGAATGGGCCCTGATGACACGCTGGCAGCCAGACCGAGACACAGTAATTTTGTCTGGCCAGAAGGGTAGTAGTTTGGACCCATCTCGCAACCCTGATGGGACGACAAGTAAGATAGGATACGATGCAACGTTGTCACCCGACATCGACCCATCCCCGTACATTTCCGTTCAATAGGTGATTAAGTGAGACAAGGATTGGCTGGGACCCTACAGCACCCCAGAAGGAGTTTAGGGGACCGGCACAGATCTCAGGCTAGAAAATTCCTGAAACTTTCAGATTCAGATTCATCTAGGCAAATGGAGAATATCAACTGGGCTGAGCAAAACTCCAGGCAAGCACTACTGTATGATTTCACCCACCCCGATAACTGGCGAGTTTTAGCTGACATTAAGCAGAAATTACAGGATGAAGTTGGATCTAGAGCATTGTTGACGGACTTGTTCACTGTTCTAGGTCGTGACCCTGATCAGTTATCTCAATTGGAAGGAGTCCCCATAGTCGAGGTTGGGCGTGAATTGCTTGAAGCCGCGCTCATATCCGACCATTTAGATCCTGATTTGTGGCATTCTTCTCTGGATGATGATATGATTGAATTATTCTGTAATCGATTTTCAAATCTCGATTTATCTGACCCTAGATGCAATGTTTTGTTCGGCCGTCGAGTGGAGAGGCTCTGGAAATCTAACGGGGATGAAATGTGTATTCCTCTCGCAAGAATGCTGGTCGCAAACCGCCCTCAAAATTTTGAAATGTGGATTCATCTGGGACGTGCGCATGAAAGACTCCAGGCATACGACGAGGCATGGCTATGCTATGATCAGGCTCAATCATATGCGCCACACTTGGATGTCCGAGATGCGTATCGAGCTCGTATCGAGAAACGATTTGAAACACTGGAATCAACTCCCTGGAGCCAACCAAGTATACAAGCTCGTGATGATTTCTTACAACGTATGCAGACATTGGCTCAAGAATTTACTGAGGTCAGTCCAGCGATTCAAACTTCGATTGATGACGTTGTGGAAACCAACAACGAAGAGCTTGAATTACAATCAATGTTGAATCGTAGAGAATTTTCCGCTGCATTCTTCTACTCACGACGATTGGTTACTAGAGGAGAAGACTGGGCCAAAGAATACATGGCTCTCGCCAAAACAGGTTTAGATTCAGATGATGAGGTTGTAATCCCATGAGGTTTTTGAGATGAAATCTTGGGTCGTTGCATGGGTCACTCCTTCTGACCATCCACCTGTTCCTATCGATCAAGATGAAGCGTGCTGGCTAATGGTTCGGCATGCCAAGCGCGGTTGGGAGTTACCCGGAGGATGGGTCGAACCAGGTGAATCAAGCGAGGTTGCCGCTTTACGCGAAGTTTTCGAAGAAACTGGTTTGCTTGGAACTGCGATAGAAACTGCAAAAAATTTGGCAGAGGGTGGTGGCGATGTAGTTTGGATTCGTGTTGATGATTCTGCAACTCCTATCTCTTGGGAATCTACAGACCCACAGATTGCAGAGGTCGGTTGGTGTTTGTCTCCTCCAGAACCACTTGCATGGAGTGTTGATGAATTGAGACAATTTTCGTCTTATGCATGGATTAAATCTTGAGCCTCATCGACAAGTTCATTCCCAACTTCATCCAGTTCTTGTGTCTTCATCCATTCAATCATCAATTTCAGATCATTGGGGTGGATTTCGGGGGCGTGAAGTGGCTCGCCAACTGAACGAGGTGCTGCATTGTGTACGGCATCGTCCATGGTCTGGGCTTGAGAATTAAGTCCGGAAATACCCAAGTCAATCCAGTGTAAACCTGATTCAATTGCAGCATCTAACATTCCAGTTTGACGAAACCCATGATGTGAAATCCAGAGATTTCGCAAAGCAGAGTGCATGTGATTCTTCGCTACAAGTAACTCGGCAGCATTTCGACGTGATATAGAAACAATCTCAATATGATGTGGACCATTTCTCGAAATTTCAGCATGAACCGCTAGAGCCATACCCAATTCACCACGGTTTTGGTGCCATTTAGCCAAATTAAGAATACAAAGTCCATGCCACCGATGTCCTTCGGAAATTGCACCAAGACGCTCCATAGCCCAACGCAAATCAACACCGGCTTGTTCATGTTCGCCAATACTTGCACGCAATATCCCCCATTCCATGCGGATTCTGGCTTCCAGTAGGTGGTCCCTGTGATCATTAGAACGACTGATCTGCAATGCAGATGCAAGGTGCTGTTGAGCCAGTTCTGCATTATTTTGTAACTGTGCATTGCGAAAGTGGAATATTGACTGCTCAATTTCGTTTAGACGATTGAAGAACATACTGGCAATTTGGTGCTCACCTTGGCCCAAAGCCTGCTCACAGATTAGTAGTAATTCATGAGGCTCGGATGAAACATAATCAGAACGGATGCCGGAGCCAATCTCATTCACGATTGTCTCAGGGTTCATTGAAGCGACTCCTGTGTACCCATCAATATGGAAATAAAACCGGAACGGGCATCTGTTTCATCAATACTCCCAGACCATCCTGCGGCACCTGCATGACCACCGCCTTCACCGCCACTGCGAATGACCATTTGTTCCATCAGTTGACCGAGGTGAATTCCCTTGCTTGTTGTTTTTGCTGTGGCTCTGGCTGTCAACCTTGTCTGACCCTGGTGACGACGACAAACAAGTGCAATATCAGCTCCAGCTGAAATCAGTGAACGAGCCACAATTCCTTCGTTTGTACCAGCCCTTGTGTGTGACAAAAACCAGCGCCCAGTGTCCAGGGTTTCGACACGTGACAATGCTTTGGCAATCGCAACACGCTGAGAATTATTGAGTTCTACAGATTCCATATCTTCAATGAATTCACTGAATTCGATTCCATCCGATGAGGCCAACCGCCCTGCAGCTAACAAAGCGTCTGCATTTGCGTGTCTAAACCTTCCAGTATCCGTGACGATACCTGCCAAGAGTAATTGACGCGATGCAAAGTCAATACGCTCAATATCAACTGATTCTCCCCAATGAAGTATTATTTCTGCTGTTGAATTGGTATCCCAGTTGATATACAGATCATCTTCATTCAGAACAAATGGTTCACCTGCAGAGTGATGGTCGATCACGCATTTCGGGACACTTGGTAATTCGATACCTAGTTGACTAGGACCAGCGGCATCGACGATGATTACCCCTCCGAGGTTTCTGGGCCATTCGATACGTCCAGGATCCATTAGCAAGAAGTCAGTGCTTGTTTTCTTAAGCATAGAACGAGCAATTGTAGACAAATGGATGCCACAAGCTCTTGCCTGTGGCCCGATGATTTTAGCCATTGCACAAGCGGACCCAACAGTATCCATGTCACCATTCCGATGCGTTAGAATTGCGATTGCACCCCTTTGAATCGCCGTGGATATCCACTGGTTGAGACGCTCTAGGTCATCAACACGAGATTGTTGCAAATCATCACCTATTGTGCCTCAAATTGCTTAACTGCAGCTTCATATGAGGTGCGTAATTCTGACTCCTTCTGCTCCAAGTTGGTCGCGTGGTTGGAGAGTTGATTGCAAGTCTCGGACAAACTCTCTGTTAGGGCATCAATATCATCGACCTGAACCAATAGTGGACCCACTTGTTGGTAGATTGCACTATCAGATGATTGGTTGCTTAGGTGGGCAATTGTACCTTCTAATTCCCGGATCTGTGTTTGCACAGACACAAGTTGCTGCGCTACGTGTTGTAATTGTTGTACGATTTGTTCAAGTGGTACTGTGGACATCTTAATCACCAATGGTTTCCAATATTTCACTCGCTGCTCGTAGCGAACGCATTGTTGAATTGTACTTTGCGCGTAAATCAGAAGCGCTTTTACCCTCAATAAAAATTTCAAGGTTCTGTTCGCCAATCCTTTCACTGGCTACCTCCTCACAAGCCAAACTTGCAAGGAGAGATTCTGAATGTTCATTCGATATACGAATGGTTGCAGTCCATGGGTTACTCTTCTTCGTCACCGCTTACAGCCTCCGATTGAGCACGCTCGTAGTCGATGGCTTTCTGTGATGCGATTACGGCCATATCGGTTGCAGTTGCACCCTCTAGACCACGTCGAATGATTCTGTTGTTCGTGTCACTGGCACGGGTAAACGGCTCCCATACACCACCAGCAAACGTGTGATCGCACTTCTTGCAATGCCAGATGCCGCTGGCTTGACGCCTGACCTTCTGATATTGGCAGACTGGGCAAGTATAGGAACGCTTGACCTTGGAAATTGCGGCTCCTGCTCGGCGTCTTACACTGACACCATATCGGCTGCCAAAACGTGCTGTTGCACCTGTTTTTTGTGTTCGCTTGCTCATTGTGATTCCTCCAATTTGTGAACGATTTCTCTTAATTCTGCACATCGAGTTTGAGCGGTGTCCATAATCTCGCTGAATTCGTCGGCGGTGAATATTCCTCTTAGACCCTTCTGGAGAGAATGAACATGACCTTCATCACCAAGGGTGATGTGAATTCGCTCATCTCCACCCAGTTCTTCTCTCTTGGTTGCATCGTAAACAAATCGACCTCCAACCTTCTGATAAGAACACATAATCGGAGTGCCAGATACACCCAATTTGTAGTCCTCGCCGACGTCAAATCGCTCTGCAGGAACAGTTGCGGTTCGAAGTGCAGCAATCGCTGCAAGAGCGAAGGCATCAAACAGATTCCCATCGTCACTGATTGCAAACAAATCGAGGATGACCTGCCATGCCTTTTCACCAGGTAGAATACACAATTCGTTCGTATCAATACATCCGGATTCACGGATTCCTCGGTCGACAACACGGCCCATTTCGATACTCTGTTCGGAAGGAGGGCCAGGTTCCCAATTAGGACCACAAACCGGACGAATCTCGGCACTGGTCATTAGACCACCCTGAGTGGGTCGGTCTGGATAAGGCGTCATGATTTGGAATTTAACACCAGCCAATACGATGGTATCTCCCATGCGAACTCGGCATGAGCCTTCGGCATTGGCCAAACAATCGATTTCAATTTCGATATCGCGACCTGAGAATTTGTCTCGACCGTCAAGGCGCTGACCATCGGCCGCCAAGTCTGCCAAATTCTGACGAAGTAGTGCAGGGATAATTGGAACTGACATCAGGACTCACCTCCATATCGCTTTTGCAATGCTTCAATCATGATGGCGTGTACCTCGTGGGCCGCCTTGATGTTGTAATCCCAGGCAGTCTGGAATTCCTCCATACTAAGATCCCCGTCCATCTGAAGGAAAACCAATTCATCGGTCATCGGCAGAATACCCATCGGCAGATCTGCTTCACCATAGTTGTCCTCTGGTTTGTTCAGGTCCATCAGGACGATACCGTTGCACTTGCCTGCAGCAACACTGACAACCATGTCGGACATCGGTATCCCGGCATCGGCCAAAGCAACGCTGGCAGCGGTAATTCCACAGCATCGTGTCCCAGCTTCGGCGCATATAATCTCAATCTCAACACGTATCTTACTGCGAGGATATAATTCCAAATCGACGACGCTCTCGAGAGCGTCTCGCGTGACCTTACTGATTTCTCGACTTCGTCGATTGAATCCAGGTCGGATTCGATCCGACGTACTGAATGGCGCCATATTGTAGCGAACGTCTAGAATCGCTCGATCTTGACGTTGAATCTTTCTTGGATGGGCCTCCATTGGCCCATATACAGCGGCAATTGCCTCGTTCTTCCCCCACTTGATGTATGCACTACCGTCAGCGACGGGAATCACACCACACTCAATTTCGACAGGTCGCATTTCATCGGCTTTTCGACCATCCTCGCGGATGCCGTTTTCGTCCATGCATTGATAATCTCCATATCCCATATTTTCACTTCCTAACTCTCACTCACTCAATTGCCAACGCATCAATACGCTCTTTCAGACCAGGTACATGGGCAGTTTCTCGAATCACATCGAGAGCTCCACGAATCGATCGCATACCATCATAATCTCCATCTAACCATACACGGCCATTTTGTCCAATGACCATTCTGGATTGACCAAGATTTTTCAGGGTTTGAAGCATTGCTCCACCCTTTCCAATGACTTGAGGAATAATATGAGGAGGTATCTCCTCCAAAAGACCTGATTTTAATTTTCGGAGTCCCATGCCTTTCATTGTGGCAACAGCAGAATGTGTCTCGTCCACTTCTTGAACGCGACACAGTACCGCATCACCTACATCGAGATGTTCTCGGACTGCACCAAATTCAACTTTCCATGGTGCAAGACTCATTGGGAGAATCGCATTGAATGACGCCCCTATATCGAGAAACCAGATGTTGTTCGTCATGCCTTCTACATACCCAACAACCAGGTCTCCTGCCCTAGGTACATATCGGCTACTTAGTGGGTCGATACTGACCGTTGTTCCATCTTTTCTCAAGGATCCCATGCGCATTGCCACAAACTCGCCATTAATTCGACGAATCCCATGACCTGCCTCGACGCCATCTTGTGCATCGATACGCTCGCCTGGATAGACGAGCCGCACAGCACCCGAGTCGTGCTCGGTGGGGGTGCTGTCTTCATTCATTTCGTATTCACTCCGGCCCGCCGACTAAACTCCCCTCTTTAACGCTGCCCACCCCGTAGGGGTGTCCAATAACGTGTCAATTCAGCTCTTTGACCTGTGTATTTGGGTCTCTTTTGGCAACCTTGGACAAGTATTCGCCCTTCATACCAGCAGGGATTTCGACTACAAAGGCCCAATCGCCGTTTTCTAACCATTGCTCATTGATGACATCATTGCGGACTTCACGGTGAACAGAACCGTACGCAGAGCCAGATACACGGAAAGCCAACTTAATCGTTTCAAATGATAATGGGATGACGGGACGAAGTACCTTGACTGCATCCTTGATTTGACGTGCCACAGAAAGGAATGGATCAGGATTCCATCGTAACTCATCCAATGCTAGTTCAATCCGTGTCACAGGGTGAGGAGTTTTGCTACGAGGGTCAATTGCTGTCCTGGAAATTTCAGTAATGATTTGCTGACGTTTGTCAGCGATCATTTGCCGGCGCTGTACCGTTGTCAACTGTATAGAACCATTCACCAAAATACTGTGAACACAATCGTATAACTCGGTGGTACCAAACGTGGAGATTATTTTGTCTTCAGTGGGTCGTTCGCCACCTCTAGCATCGTGCCAAATTTCATCCGTCGCCAACAGGTCGTCAAGACTAACACTATCGGGATCTGATTTGAACGGCTCGACAAGTTCAGGGTCAACTAAAATCTCGTAACGCTTACCGCCTTTCTCTAAACGAGCAACAACAGCATCATCGAGACTAACCATGGTCGACCTCATTCATCATATGCAGGTTTTAGTTTTTCAATGTGAGCAATGGTTTCTTGTCGGCTAAGCACACGATAACCATCGGCATCTACAACTGCAATCTCGACCGCATCTTTGTTGAGTTTGGCCTCGATCGATTCACGAAGCGCCTCAAGGCCCATCTTGATTCCTGCATTGAGAGTCATGTTGGGTTTCCAATTGTTTTCAAAGTGGTCGATGACGACATTTCTTCCACGTCCTATTGCACCTGCGTGATAGGACTGGTAAGCACCTGAAGGATCGGTTTCATAGAGGTGTAGACCATTTTCATCCACACCAGCAATCAGAAGTGCTGTACCGAATGGTCGTGAACCTCCATATTGTGTGAATGACTGTTTGAAGTCGCAAATACGCTTGGCCAGTGCATCAACTGGAATGACGTCACTGTATGTGATGCGGTTGACTTGGCACTGTACACGAGCACGGTCGACCAATTGCCGTGCATCCGCTACAAGACCGGATGTTGCAAACCCGATATGACCATCGATTTTGTAGACCTTTTCAATTGATTCTGGGATAATGAGTCGACTTGAGATACGTTTGTCGACGACCAAAATGACACCATCACGGAACTTTAGGCCCGCAGTGGTCGTGCCACGCTTCACCGATTCTCTCGCATACTCAACCTGAAACAATCGACCATCCGGACTGAATGTTGTTATTCCGTGATCATACCCTCTACCACTTGGCTGCATATTATCCCTCTTTCCTGCCTCAAAGACCCCTAAGAACCTTGTCGGCTAATCACTGCGCTACATTGGAGGTTCTTCAACCCAAGGGACGGCGAATCTATTGACCTGCAAGATTTAGCACACCTATGCGAGTCCTGATTTTGAGCTCTGGGGGCAAGGATTCGTCATACGCCACATGGTGGTCAATGATGCGGGGATGGGATGTTGCCGGGATGGTAACCGTAAGAATCACCAACTCCGATTCAATGATGTTTCAAGTTCCTTCAACGGCATTGGCTGGATTGCAAGCGGCCAGTGCTGACATCCCGTGGCTACCGATACCAATCGCCGGTGAAGAAGAAACTGAGATTCAAGACCTTGAGTTTGCACTGGAAAGTGTAATTCGGGGGAGTCTCAAACAACGTTCAGGCGTTTGGAGTTCGAATGAAATCGAATCCGTTGAGTGGCCAGAGGGTTGGACATGGCCAGAAGGATTGAATCGGTTAAGGCCGAATCTCCCGATTGATGCCTTGGTTATTGGTGCGTTACGTAGTGATTATCAGAAAACAAGAATTGAGAGAATGTGCCATCGTTTAGGGATCAAATCCTTTTGTCCGTTGTGGCATCATAACAGTATTGAGCACATGCGAGACTTGGTTAAACACAACCACACAGTAATGATGACGTCCGTAACATCTGATGGACTGGATGAAGAGTGGCTAGGGAGAATACTCAATCAGGAAAACCTGGAAGAGTTGGAGCACCTTGCTAAAAAGTTCAGATTTCATATTGATGGTGAGGGAGGTGAATTTGAGACTGCAGTCTTAGATGCACCTTGGATGAAACAGCGAATCAGAACCCAACAGACTGCACATTGGACAGGCCGCCGCGGATGGCTAGATATTTGGGCTGCGGAACTAGTGTGAGTACTAAGGGAGGCACTGCGGTACACTCAAAACCAAGCCGTATTACCCCAAAAACAGGTGCTCTCATGCCAGTAAGTCCTCTAGATTACAGATATGGAAGAGATGCGATCAAAGCGATTTGGAGCCAGGAAGGACGCCATGCGCGACAACTGGAAGTAGAACGAGCATTGATTTGGGCACACAATCAACTTGGACGAGTAACGGATGAACACTATGCTACAGTTGCCTCTATTTCAAATCCAGAAACTGTGACAGCGGAAAGGGTCGATGAAATAGAACGCGAAACTCGCCACGATATTATGGCCCTGACCAAGGCCATGGCTGAAGCCGCCGGAGAAGCAGGTTGGTGTATTCATCTCGGAGCTACCAGTAACGATATTGTTGACACAGCTGTTGGACTTCAAATCAAAGATAGTGTTGAGATTCATCGCGATATTCTCGTGACACTGATTTCTACACTGGCAGACCTCGCTGAACGTGAACGAGATACCGTCATGCTTGGCCGTACTCATGGTCAAGCTGCGGTCCCGATTACTTTCGGATTGAAAGTCGCTGTTTTCCTAGATGAATTTCGTAGACACTTGGTTCGGCTTGATGAAATCCATGACCGAGTTTGTGTTGGGAAATTCCTAGGTGCTGTCGGCACGGGAGCAGCTCAAGGAATAAATGCACGCGAATTGCAGCGGCTTATCCTCACACATCTTGATCTCAGCGTACCAATGGTCACCACGCAAGTGGTCGGTAGAGATCGTTACATTGAATGGGTTTCTTGGATGGCCAATGTCGCAACAAGCGTTGAGAAATTGCTTCAAGAAATTCGCAACTTACAGCGTAGCGAGATTGCTGAAGTGGGTGAGTGGTTTGATACAGAGAAACAAGTTGGAAGCAGTACAATGGCCCATAAGAGAAATCCAATCACAGCAGAAAATGCTTGTGGACTTGCACGAGTTGTTCGCTCCTTCATCATCCCATCATATGAGAACGCGCTACTTTGGCATGAACGCGATTTGGCGAACAGCAGTGCTGAACGATTTACTCTATCTCATGCGGCTATCTTGCTGGATGACGTGTTGGCAAAGTCAAACCGAGTCATGTCGAAATGTGTTGTCGATACGGGGAATATGCTCGCCAATATAGAGAGGCAAAACGGACTGGTCATGGCCGAGAAAGTCATGATTGAGTTGGTAGATGGAGGCATCCCCCGTGATGAAGCACACGAAATCCTTCGAACTGCTAGTATGAATTGTATATCCCAGGGGACACATCTACGCGATATCTGTGCTGAAATCGATGCCATTACAAGTCGCTTCACTTCTGAGCAAATCGAATCAATGTTCAATCCAGCAAATCACATTGGTGTATCTGGAGAATTGGTCGATGAGGCTGTAGCGCTGGCAAGGGGACAAATCTCCCCAAGTTAGGCTGCGGCAAGCAAAAACAGAATGCCTCCCGTAACTGCTGCAAATCCAAACAGCATCACGATCATTGCGTGTGGTCCAAATTGATTCGTGTCCAAAAAAGCAACGCGGAAAATACCTCCGCTACTCATCATTCCAGAAAACAACCCCACATCGTCGGGTTGCTCGTCAAAGTATGGCAATTCTCGACGAGGAATCCGATCCAAATTGTCGAGGTTGAACTCACCCTCATCTGAGGACTTGCCCTTGGCCATGTATGTCCACTTACTGTCAATCGTATATCGCTTGTGCCGCCACACTCCTCAAGAACCTCGGTACTGACGCAGGTGCATGTTGCCCGCAATCGTTGGAGGGGTCCACCTTGCAATCGAGGGTGGCTGTGGTGGTACAACCGTCGGTTTACAAATGGCTAGAGAAGTGCTCAAGCAACAAAAGCATGTGGTCTGGATTTGTCAAGAGATGCCTGATGGAGACAGATTTGGACAGTTGTTTGAAGATGTGAGTCCTGCAGCAGTTTCGAGAATGCACCTTATTGCGGTCGGTGAACAAACTGAACAAGGCGTACAGTCAGCATGTTCACTACTACGTGCCTTGAACAATATCGAACTCGTAGTTGTCGATGATTGGACTGAAAAAACTGGTCGAGCGAAATCAAGCGTACAGAATTCAATGCTAAACTTGTTCAAGGAAACAACTTCTCGAAATGTTTCACTTTTAGCCATCTCTTCCGCTTATGAGGATGCGAATGGAGCTGGTTGGAAGTCCAGAAAATTAGAGCTTGATCAGACTTGGTTCCTACATCGTAGTTCACTTGACCCGATGCGAAGAGAGTTGCACACACCTGAGCAAACACACCATTTGGTGCTAGGCGATGCTGGTTTTACTCCTCATAAGTGAGACCCTGTGACTCTGCTGCTTGTTCAAGTAAATCCTGCATTTCATCTAGAGCATCGTCGTCAGGCTCATCGAATTGAGATGGATTGATTGCTGTACCACTCAACTCATCTTGACCCGCAATGGCAGGTTCATCTTGGATAAGAGCAAGATTTTTGTTACGCAAGCGCCAGATGTACAAAATTAAGCCAAGTGTAATGACAATCATCGCATATGTACCCAGTTCAGTTGTGTCGGCCATACCACTTCGAGGACAATTCAGCATTCAGACTTACCGATACGATTGAGAGGTTTGGAAAGGTGACGTCTTGAGGAAATGGGTGGTTCAAACCATTGGGATTCAATTACATCAAAATCCCAAGACGCATTGACTTCTGAATCACAATTCGGACACTTCAGTTTCTGGTTTGCCCCTTTAGATTTGTATCGGGTACCGCAAGCACATTTCGGTCGCCTGAAATTTCTTTCACCTCGGATTAGTTTCAATTTCTCAAGATGATATGCATGGTTTGAATACATACCATTCCAGCTGATTTTATCGCCAGGCTGGAGTGATTGGGCCAATTTGTTGACAGGACCACCTTTGGAAAATACGAGTAGAGTTTCCCCTACATCGATCTCAACGTGACCTCCCTGCATGACTTGAGTGCTGACAATAGTAGATTCCTGACTTTCCTCCAAGTGATCACCTGTGGCTTGGTTGCTGCGAAATACGCGATGAGAATGGGACTGTTCAACAGGATATTTTTGCAGGAAATCATGTGCCATGAGCACATCAGATTTTTGTTCACCTCGGATTCCATAGAGGACTGGGCACGGGGTTCGAGGGGCGATTAAACTACGATTGGCGTTTGGATCACGATTCAAAATGGTACCTGGGAATTTTTCAGCCATTTCAATTACAGGAACAATTGGAACATTTCTCTTGCCGGTACTTTGCCTCCAAGCAGTACATTCCCATGTCCAGTCACGTTCACCACGCCATGCAATAGCGGCACTGGCACCAATTACCCCCATGCATCCAGCATCGGTATGCCAGATTCGGGGGCTAAACGCGGTCAAATCTTTGATTCGATGCTCTAACTCTACATGATTTCTCACGGTATCCCAGTACAACTTTTCGGGCAGCTGAGTCGATGTCATGAGTAAGGTAGGCTGTGCTGAATGCTCTTTCCCATTGCCGACAACTGTATGATACTTTGATTCAAACCAATGGCCTAGTACTCGCTCGAGCAAATGAATATCCTCACATCGTACTGATGCGGCAAGAGCGGCATTTCCACGTGTGCGCTGTGGTGCAAATGGCCATAAGCGCACCAATCGCGCATCATGAATCTGAATATCAGAATTTGCGAGAGTATTCAGGAGGTCGTTGAAATCAAATGTTGTACAGCCATGTTCGCGCTCGTCTGTATCATCTAAACCAATCCAGTATGTCGAGGGTACCTCGACGTTCATATTTCCAGGGCATCACCTTCATCATCATCGTTAAGAGCGCGTTCAAGGATACCTGTTAATCCGATATGGGGGTCGACACGGAATCCTCGGACTCCATGCTGATACGCTGCACCCATGTCAGCATCTCGATCGCCTGCCATGAATGAACGACCTTCCCAGTGTCGATATCGTAATTGGTCGCTATTATGCTTGACTTCGATCTCAAGGCCGCTTAGCAATTGTCGACCTACTTGGAGCATCCCCGCTCCGGGCTTGCGAACCGGACTTTTATCCCACGGCACATAAGGCGAATACAATACTAAATCAACATGAGCATTTCCATTTTCTTCGAGTAAACCATCGAGTACTGCTTGATTCATTAACTCCAAATCTCCATGTGTGAACATACCGCGATCAACTGGCGATTGGTTGGTGACAATGACGATTCTGTATCCTGCTTCACGTAGTGCCGCAACCGCATTTCCTGCACCCGGTAACATGACAACTTCGTCGACAGATTTGACGTAATCTTCACGACCCACATTCAATACACCATCTCGGTCAAGATATGCAATAGATCCATCCCACCCGTCCAAATCCTCGACTGGTGAATCTATTGCAGATTTGTGCCTACCAGGAAGGTGCATGATCAACCCTCACGAATGACTTGGCAAGCCACGGCTTGCCTTGACAGCTTCTTTGACAATGTGATTAATGATGAGCTGTAAGTCCTCAATTCTCTCCATCGAGGTTGTATCACATACGATGCAAATGTCTGCAATTTCAGCGAGAGAGCCGCCTCCACCTGATTTGTAATTGCCTGTAATACCGACTGTGCGCGCCCCATTCTCGTTGGCAAAGGAGATTCCATTGAGGACATTGGACGAATTACCACTACCGGAGTAGCCTACAACCAAATCACCTGCATTTAGCCAAGTCTGTAATTGTCCAACGAAGATATTCGAATACGAAGTATCATTGGCCCATGCTGTGAGTGATGCGATATTGTCTGTGTGCGAAATGGTCGGCAATCCAAGTTCCTTGCTCCAATCGCCTGCACTATGACTTGGTGTGGCTGCTGAACCACCATTACCAATGAAATGCACCTTACCTCCGTGCTCCATTACTCGTAGCATCTCTGCATAAAGTAATCCGACTGATTCACGGTCTAACGCATGCAATGCACGGGAAAGGTCATCGATATACGAGTCCATGAAATCGCTGAAATCAAATGCATCATCTGGCATGCGACTCATGGTGGCGTCATGGCGAGCCTATATGTGACTTGCCGACCTGAGACTGTTGATGGCTGATATCGTCGACCTTGGTGTCGGGGAATTTGGTGGGTTGTTTGGACTTGATTTGGGACAAACCAATTTACTCATCGTCACCATTGGATTAATCTGCTTGGGAGCTGCATTCCACTCACAGAAAATCTGGGCAAAGTGGCTCGCACCTCTGGGATGGCTGTGTGTTGGAATTTACTTCTATCTGGGTGCAGGGCATTATTTTGAAATCGCAGATCCAGTGTTAATTTTCATGTCCATTGCCGCATTGCCTGTTTGCATTGCCTATGGAGGTTGGGAAGCAATTTTGTTGCGACAGAATCGAAGTGTAGATTCAGTTGACTGGTTGCGCGGTGCTGTCTTTTGGTCGGCAATGCCATATCTCGCAATCCAGCATATTCCATTGCTTAATGCGAGTATTGTATGGTTTACAGCATGGAATACATCACTGTTCCTGCAATGGAGCGGAGCCGGAGATGTCCACCTTGGTCAAATGATGGTAGATTTAGGAGGATCTACTGCACATGTCTCATGGCAAGACTGGACTGGAAGTCGATGGCTACTGACCGATACATTGGGCGAAGGTGGGTTCTACGTGCCAATGGAATTTTCTGATGGAGAACCTGTCAATATCGGGTTCGTCTTAGGATGCAGTGCGTTACAATCAATGATTGTCTTTGTAGGTGCGGTTGTGGCGGTGCGTAACGCTCCATGGAGGAGAAGAGTTCGCGCACTAATTCTAATTGTTCCTTTGATTCATATCCTCAATGTATTTCGGAATGCGGGAATTATCTGGCTGCATGTGGAATACAGTGGAGTATGGGATTGGAATGGATTGAATATCTTTGACTTTGGACATGCGTATGCTGCCAAATTCTTCAGCTTGGGTGCGATGTTCTTGATGGCCCTTGTATTGTTTGACTTAATTCCCAAACTACACCGTCATGTAGTAGATGTGTTGGATCCATTTTTCAGTTTATTCGGACTACAATTAAGTCCGAAATCATCGTGACTTGAGGCGCTCTAGAACCTTGCCTTTCAACGGCATATTATGCTCCCAAGCGAATTCCTTCATCACACGCAGTGCCTCTTTTTCCTTCTCAGAATCCCCCACGAAGTCTGTGACCTCGATGACGTCATTTCGTGTATTCGCCTTGAACGCGGCAATGGGTTCTTCGTTCCAGAAAACCATGTAGGCACTACCGTAACCAAATCTCTCCCGCAGTAGCGATTGGAAATACGGAAGAAGGGGGTCTGAAGGCGGTAGAACAAAATCGCGCATTGGGGGGATCTGATCTGCGGCTTCAAGCAGTTCCTTTCTACCCCAACAAACCTCGTGTAAATCATCAACAAGGAAACCCTTGATCAAGTGGCCTTCCTCCTCAAACTCATGCAATACACTGGACAATTGTTCTGGTTTGAATGGGCTTCCTGCGAGTTTCTCAAACTGCTTTAGAGTAATCACTGGATATTGTTCTAGCATATCACGGAGATATTGACGTTTGACTTCCCATATTTCTTGACGATCCAACTTGTGAACCGACTTGAACCCACCACGGTAGTCTTGAACCAAGTGACCCGAGCGGATGAGTGGTTGTACCAATTTCCGGAAAGCAGCACGTTTCATTGCATATCGGTCCATGAAGACCTTCGGGTCAGAGTGCCCAGAGAAGAATTCCAAAATATCAAGAAGCTCTTCGTCAGCATCGATTCCACGCATTTTTAGCAGCCTTTGGAAGTGCTTGTATGGTGCCCAAACCTGGTGATTTCGTAAGTTTGTCCCGAGGTGTAGTTGCTGACTGGCAGCCATCGACTTGAGATCCACACGGTACGTTTCACAACGACCCCTTAAAGCGAAGTCATCTCTTATCTCTGGAATATGTTCTATGGCAAGTGTTTCGTTCTCCGAACGAGTTTCTTGATGTAACCGATGATGATGGAACAATGCTCGAACTGCGAGTGAACGTGGTCTTGGATCAACGACTCCACCACGGATATATCGCTGATTATCACCCATTGAGCGGAATCCGAGTTCTGCAACGATTTTCTGGATATTTTCATCACAATCATGTATGGGTTCACCATTGAACGCATGTAGTACCGAGACATCAACAAGTGTGTCCTTGTAGTTGTCTAAGAGGTTCTCGAAGACAACAGCGAACTCATCGAGATATGCGTGCGGGATGTGAACATCCTTGATTTCCAAGTAATCGTTTACCTTGAACATCAAAATTCGACCCACGGGATCTACACCCTTGAACACAGGATAATACCAACCCTGCTTCAACACATAGCGAACCTCTTGGATGAATCTAGAACAGAACGGATCAGATTGAGATAAAATCCGAAGTGCGCGATCTTCTCGTTTGGGACGATTTAATTGCTCAGCATCATTTGGAACACAAAAGAAATCTGTAGGGTCTGGTTGAAGGGCCGTGACACGTGTAATCCGATTCTTGGCCTCCAAATCACGAAGAATTTCTGCAAGCAACTCTACGGGATGGCTTACGAACAATCGTAGTGAATGAAGTTTAATTGGACCAATTCGTCGTATCAATTCCTCCAGAGCATCTTCAAAATCCATTGGCTCGTATACTTCATGGACACGATGGAAAAGTGATAGAGAGCGTTTGCGATCAATTAATTCTTCAAATTGCTTGACAAACACCATCTGGCGCTCCATATTGGAAAGTGAGTTTCGAGCATCGCGCTGGACATGCTTGAATTCATCTCCTCGAGGTAGGTGACCAATGATTTCAGTACGCTCTACATTTTCATCATGGGGGATGTACTCAATCAATTCCTGATCCATCTCTGAAAACCAGGGTTCAGGCCTGAGGCCCAGAAGCATTGGAATCATCGATTTTGTTGTATAACCTACGCGAGAATGCAGGAGACGACCCATGACGATGTCTGTGTCATGTTTCATATCCTTCCAATCGCCAAATCTGAAATCTTCGACTCGGCCAAGCAATTCTTGCATCTTTGCAAACATTACGTGTCCGTCATTGAGTGCAGACAGTGCATCTGGATAGGGTTTGAACGATTTTGATAGTAACAAATTTTGCAAATCACGATACTCTATGACGTTGTCTTCACCACCAGTGATGATATGTTCATCAACTCTAAGGATGAATTCACCCTCTTCAGTTTGCTTGAAGAAGCCAATTGAAACAATATTTCGAACCTCCAATTCATGAAGTATCGACTCAATTTGCGCATTCGGGAATGGGAGCCGGTCTGAAATAGCAGCAAGTGTTTTCGGGCCTTCACTTCCAAGCATGTCGACAATCTTGATCCGCAGAGCCTCATGCGGATCCATGAGTTTTGATTTGACCCAAGAGTCGGCGTCTGTCTCTTTGAATGAGTTCGCCATTTCAAACGTCAATCCTCCTGTGTATAACTCGCGTAAATCCTCCATCTCACCAGCGCCCTTGTTCGAAAGGACACCTAACGTACCATGGACTTCTGCCATGCGTATGGAATACCACTTGTTGTCAACTTCAGACACTCCTGTATTGCGTATCTTGGTAATCGCCCCTGAAGCTGCAAGCTCCATCACCCAATTATGCACAGTTTCGTATGGAACTTCGGACAATTTTTCTTGGTAAAGTGGATTCTTCAAATCGGGATGTAAACCGCCACCTTTCTCCATGATGCGTAGCAACCCTTCGGAATCTGAAGGGATACCGACTTTGCCCTGAAAATACTGATTCAAAGCCTCTTCATCCAAATCTGTTGCTCTTGAGCGGCCACCTAACAATCGACGTAAAATTTCGGGATCAATATCCTTCACCAGGTACGCCCGAGTGCGCATGCTAAGCAAATCCTCGAAAGCAGCCATGTACAAATTCATGCCTAGAGCACTAGGGAGAGTCACACGAGAGTGCACAATTCGAACCCCTTCGTCATCCATCCTATTGACGAAATTTTCCAATTCCTCCATGTCAAGATCAGTATGGAAAATTTCGTTCTGTGCCTCACGAATAAGCAGGCTATCTGCATGCTGTCGATGCTCCCGGAAAACTTTCTCGGATTTCTGTTGGAATTGCTTGGGACTGACTTCATCTGCACCGATTCGTCGAGGTACGATTAGGGATCGACCTGAAACCTCACGGAATCTTTTTGCGAATAATTGACTATCCAACAGATATCTTTGTAGAACTGCATCTCTCTTATTGTCTTTGAATAGTGAATGGATCTCCTTCGTATCAATTTCCTGTCCAGTTTTGAACAAAAAGGAGTTTTCGTCAAAAGACATTTCCACCACATGGATGTTGTACATATCGCACAAACCTGCCATGAAGTAACCCATGGCCATATTGAATGAACGGCCCCGACATGTCGTGATGATATAGGTTGGAACTGGTGAATTCATGATTTGTTCAATCATAATCTTATCTGGACTTGGGACTTGAATTGATTCAACAGCATGCTCCTCTAAAAATCGCGCCAATGACTCAGCAACTGGCTGTGAAAGTCCATATGCATTGGAAAGAAGAAGTCGAGGGTCACGACCACGACGAATGGCCGTAATGGATGCGTTCAGTAATTTGAGAACTGATTGCGATAGTTCGCGGGTTCGACTCATGGCTTCACCCGACCATGAAGGGACTGTAGGCCGATACCCAGTTACGGGTGTAACACTCACACGACTGGCTTGAATTCGATGTACACGATAGGTAGAACCACCCAATAAGAACACGTCACCGGGACGAATATTTTGAACAAATGAAGATGAAAGTTGACCAATCATAGTCCCATCTGCACTGAAAACAAGGTAATTGTTATCTGGAGCTATAGTACCGATGTTCGTGTAATAAATCATCTGTGAATAGCCTCGCTTGCCGATGATGTTCTCTTCCCAATCAACCCACACTCTCCGCTCATCTTCCAACAAATCTAGAACTTCGATATAATCGTCATACGAAAGGCTCCGATAGGGGTATGCTGAGGTAATGATCGCGTATGCTTCATCCATGTCGATTTCGCCACAGATGGTCAATCCGATGATGAACTGGGCGAGAACATCTAAGCAGTTTTTAGGAAATCGCAAATGATCCATTTCACCGGACATTATTGCACCTTGAAGGGCTACCAACTCTAGCAAATCGTGTGATGATGTAGGCAAGAATCGCGCCCGGGGGATGCCACCTACGTGATGCCCTGCTCGTCCAATGCGTTGTAGTGCGGTTGCTATCGATCCGGGTGAACCCAATTGGATGACCATATCGACGCTACCGATGTCGATTCCCATCTCCAAAGACGAGGATGAAACACAACACCTTAGTTCACCGCGTTTTAATTTACGTTCGACTTCAAGGCGAATCTGTTTGTCCATTGATCCATGATGACCTTCTACACCAGCCAGTCCGAGTACACGTAATTTTTGTGTGATGATTTCAGTCATTTGTCGAGTGTTGGCGAAAACGAGTGTTGTTGTGTGGGCTTCGACAAGATCTTTGATGATGTCTACATTGTGATCTAACAATTTTTTGACGGGGACCTC
>Ga0163179_10000746_pt1 | contig 23163 bp, 18 predicted proteins | sample AtlANTMetagenome_FD_109643 | JGI IMG/M metagenome (GOLD analysis project Ga0163179, IMG submission 109643) | Marine eukaryotic phytoplankton communities from the Atlantic Ocean - Atlantic ANT 2 Metagenome | ecosystem: Environmental > Aquatic > Marine > Oceanic | place: North Atlantic Ocean...
AAGTTAGTTGAAAGTTACTCTTTTCCTTTCTTCAATGATGTCCATCATGTTGTTGCCTCGGGTGATCAGATTTGGATCTGTAACTCGGGATTGGATCGCATTGATGAATTCGATTCGTCATGGAATCCCGTGCGTTCGCATAATGTAATGGGGCCTCCCCTAAGACGACTCTATTACGCCGCTCATTCCTTCCGTCGCAATGCGCAAAAATGGTACGTCCGTCTACGAGGTTGGGAGAAGGCATACAATCATCTTCCACATAGTCCGATGTTTAAGACGGTCCGTAAGATTCTGTTGAATGACCCGTACGGTCAGAACGGACGGGAGCTCCGTTTCTCCTACTTCAGGCCGCATGTCCTGCATCCCAATCATCTGTTTCTCCTAGAAGACGATGTTTTGGTGACCCTGTTTGCGACAGGTCAATTGATCAGTCTCAAGACCAAGGAAATCCTGGTGGATGGTCTCGGGAAGCCACACGACGGAGTGGTGGCAGACGATGAACTTTATGTGACCGACTGTTCCACGAATCGGTTACTCGTCTATTCTTTTGATCCGAGCGGCCCCAAAGTTGGCTCCAAAATCCTGGATACGCAGATCACCGAAAAGATCGAGCACGGATTTCTTCGAGGCGTCGTGGTATCCGGTGATTTTGTTTACGTTGGCCTGACGGCTCGGAGAAAGGCTCCTGAGCCATATTCTCGCGCATGTATTCTGAAGCTGGATCGATCAAATCACGAAATACTCGATGAATGGATCCTTCCTGAAGAATTCGGCAAGAATGTTTTCACGATTCTAGATGCAAGTGACCGCTACCACTGAGGCGACCGTAGGACCACTCATGTCAACGAAATCACCGTTAGTCTCGCGATTGAGTAATCGTCTCGGCGAGGAATATGAACGATTCTCTGAGAAGATGGCCATCTTGAGTTTGCGTTTCAAGGCGAGCGACTGGCCCAGTCAGCAACAACAGATTCTCCTGGTGGGCTGTGAGTCTTCCGGAACCACCGCGATCTCGAAGTTGATGTTGCGGGATGGGACCGGTCGGTTTCTGTATGAGGGAGGTAATCATTGGGTCTGGGATGCGTGCAACTCGGTCTATCAGAGGCGAACGACGCTCCGAGATTATCCTCGACTGCAGATCTACGATCGGATGAAGATTCCGCGATTTGCCTCCATTCTTGATCAGTATGTGGAAGCGTATCCGAATGTGAAAATTGTCTATGTCTTGCGCGATCCTCGTGACGTTGTTGCGTCAGCCTGCAAAACGTTCAAGGTTACCACTGAAAATGGTTTGTCGGACATCCCGTGGGTAACAGAGTCGTGGCTTGGAATTGAGGATCAGGATCCGGTCGCACGACTGGCGAGAAGATGGATGATATTCTTGGAGCAAAGCCAGAAGACGTCTGGAGTCTGCTACGTTCGGTATGAAGATTTCTGTCAAGACAAGGTCGGCTGTATTTTGGATGCGGCCAAGCAATTGGATATCGCATGTGATCGAGATCGGCTGCTTCAGCTCTGCGATAGTCAAGCAAGTCCGCCATCGACACGTGACTATAAGCCCGCAGGTCCCGGTGGTTGGAAAAGTGGGATTCTTCGAGATTCTGATATCGAAACGATTCAAGAAATCTGTGGTGATGGCATGAGGCAATGGGGGTATCTGTAACTTGAGGTAACTCAAGTTCGTTAGAAGATCTTTATGTGTGGTATTTGCGGAGTTTGTCTGACGCGTTCTGAGCAACCCGCTCAACGCAATCTCGTCCAGGAGATGTGCGACGCGATCGTGCATCGTGGCCCTGATGATCAGGGTATGCATGTCGAAGGAAGCGTTGGGATCGGAATGCGCCGCCTGAGTATTATTGACTTGGACGGAGGAGCGCAGCCGATCTACAACGAAGATCGATCCGTTGTCGTGGTCTTTAATGGTGAAATCTACAATTTCAAAGAACTTCGGAAGGAGTTGATTGAAAAAGGGCATCAGTTTCGGACGAGCAGTGACACCGAAGTGATTGCCCATTCCTATGAAGAATACGGTGATGATTTCGTCGACCGATTGAATGGTATGTATGCGATTGCCATCTGGGACGCGCGAAAACGTCGGATGATTCTCTCCCGCGACCGACTAGGCCAAAAACCACTTTACTACGCCTGGACCCATGCTGGATTGATATTTGGATCCGAGTTGAAGTGTGTACTTAAGTCTCCTGATGTTTCACGAAACATCGATCGCGAATCCCTCTACCATTACTTGACCGTTGGATATGTGCCAAATCCTAGATCGATCTATCAGGACGTTCGGCAGTTACCGCCGGGGTCACAGTTGGTCGTTGAGGAGGATCGGATCGAGATCAAACGGTACTGGCGACCGAAAGCCGTTGTCGATCCAAATTTGGAATATTCAAACGCGATTGAAGAACTGCGCGAATTGCTAGTCGATGCAGTGCAACTGCGATTGCGGAGTGACGTGCCGCTCGGAGCTTTTCTGAGTGGTGGGTTGGACTCGACGATTGTTGTTGCCCTGATGGCACAAATCAATCAACTGCCTGTCAAAACGTTTCACATCGATTTTGGGGATCGAGACTTAAGCGAGGCGGCTTATGCTCGTGAAGTTGCCAAACGATATGAAACAGATCATTACGAATTAATGATTCAACCTGATGCCGTGAGCGTGCTTGATGATTTAGTGACCTTCTTTGATGAGCCGTTTGGTGACAGTTCGGCAATCCCCACTTATTACGTTTCACAGCTTACACGACAGCACGTTACGGTTGCACTTGCCGGTGATGCAGGGGATGAGACGTTCGGTGGTTACCGTCGCTATATGGGCATATTGGCCCGTCCAGAAAGGTCCTGGATCGCTCGGAAAAGCTTAGGCGCAGTCGGCAGTTGCATTCACAAGTGTCTGCCAGCTAACGCTCCCGGACGCCGATTTTTTCGCAGCCTTGGGATGGATAATCACGAGTATTACATCGTTGGAACTCGTGAACTGGAAACACGTGAGATGTTGTCGCCAGAGTTTCTTGAGCAATTGAGCGGCCCCTCGACGCTGAGTATCATGAAGTCGCGGCTGGAGGAATACGGCGATGACCGAGATGAATTGTCTCCGTACACTTCTTTGGATTTGTCGAGTTATCTGCCTGATGATATTCTCGTCAAAGTCGATAGGATGAGCATGGCTCATTCATTAGAAGTGCGGTCGCCGTTCCTGGACTATCGAGTGGTTGAATTCGCGATGCGGCTTCCGCATCATTGGAAGGTTCGCGGAAATGAGGGAAAGGTATTCCTCAAGAACGCATTTGAAAATGAATTACCACCGATGATTCGGAAAACTCGTAAACGTGGTTTTTCTCCTCCGCTCTATTCATGGCTCAGGAATGAATTGAAGCCAATGCTGCAAGATGCCTTGAATGATCGGCGTGTCATGGATCTTGGGTTTTTCAATCAGGCGAGTCTCAAGGCATTAGCAAAAGAGCATTTTGACGGACGCCGTGACCGATCCGATCAGCTTTGGAGATTCCTCTTTTTTGTTCGCTGGTATCATCACGCGAGTGGTGGTGGGTGTCATGATGAATCCGCCTTTGTTTCCGTTGCTTCCTAATGCCAACTTTTGCCGATAGTCCCATGAAATCAAGCCCAGCATCGGCAAACATGAATCAGTCTCGCCCTCGACCTCTTCGAGTGATGCATCTTGTGGGCAGGCTAGGTACCGGTGGAATGGAAAATGGCATTATCAATATTTGCCACAATCTTCCCCAATCAGAATTTCAATGCTCGATCTGTACCTTCATACCGGGTGGAGCAATGGAAGAGCGGGTCGACAAGCAGATTGTTGATCTCTTTCATGTCCCCAAACGGATTGGAAATGATCCCATGCTGCCCATGCGAATCGCAAGGCTGCTCAGTCGACAACAGATCGACATTCTGCACCTCCACAATTGGGGAACCTTGATTGAAGGAGTTGTCGCCGCAAAGTTAAGTGGTACTCCTGCGGTTGTTCACGGTGAACATGGCATGGTCTACGATCGACCACACCAGGTATGGGCACAAAAATTGGCATGGCGTGGAGTTGATCGAGTACTTGCCGTTTCCGAGGCACTAGCCGATCGAATCTCGGAGAAGATTGGCTATTCGAAAGATCGAATTCATGTCATTCCGAATGGAGTTGATTCCGACCTGTTTTTTCCATGCGAGCAGTCCAAAGCAGAGGCGAAAGGTCGCATCGGACTTCCTATGGACGGGGTGCTGATCGGAATGATGGCCCGATTTGTCCCCTTTAAGAACCATCTCGGAGCAGTTCGAGCCCTGGCGTTGGCAACTGCAAACGGAGCCCCGGTCCATTTGGCATTGGTTGGTGACGGAGAACTTGCTGGTGAGATACGGCATCTTGTCGCGAAATTGAATTTGGATTCCAGGGTTCATTTTTTGGGTGAGTTGGAACGAGTGCGGCCGGCGCTGTCCTCGTTTGATGTGTTCTTGTCGAATTCGAATCACCGTGAAGGCATGTCCAATGCCGTGCTCGAGGCCATGGCTTGTCGGCTGCCCGTGATTGCCACTCGAGTCGCAGCCAATCCTGAATTATTGGATGAGGGAGATGCGGGTATCTTGGTTCAACCCGACGACGACCAGGCTCTCGCTGATGCATTCTTGAAACTTGCCGAAGATGAGCAGCTTCGCACGAGAATCTCCCAACAAGCTCGCGATCGAGCGGTTAAGGTGTATGGGTTTGCGGCTATGATTCAGAATTATAGAAACCTCTACCACCAACTCTCGGAATATAAGCAGTTGCAAAGGCAATAACGTCGTATGGGTATTACAACACTTCTATGGATCACCGCTTTTTGCGCCTCTGTCGCATTAAGTTTCAAAAGGTCGTCCTGGGGGTTCGTTGTCTACCTGCTCACGGTTTATCTCAATCCTGCTTTCTGGTGGTTTGGTGATCCGCTCCAAAGTATCTGGAGTCGATGGAATCTGTTGGCAGCATTGATCTACGCATTCGTTTGCTTCATCGACGGTCGAAAGTTCCCTACCAATTGGTCTGCTAAGGTCGTGCCGATTATTGGGCTTTACTTCCTCTTTTGTTTGAATGCAACAATGGTTCATTATCTGTTTGCAGACAATGTAGAAACAAGCGCGTATGGATTGCAGTTGAGTTGGAAACAATTTGCGTTGCTTGTTTGTATGCTCGTTTCTTTGCGCGATCGAGAAGACCTGAAGATCTTTACGATGGGAATCGTGTGTCTTGCCGGCTACGTGGCATACGAGATTATTTTCAAGGATTTGGGTTCCTATAAAGATAGTCGGTTGAATGCGATTCCCATCATGCAGGCCGTTGAAGCCAATGAATTGGCAGGGCTTTTTTGTATCTCCATCTGTTTAGGTGGTTACTATGTGTTTTTCGGAGAATCGCTTCGGACCAAAGCGATCTATCTCTTTTTGACATGCTTTTCGCTGGAAGTTGTTCTGAGGGCTGTCAGTCGTGCAGGCTTCTTGGCGCTTTTCTGTGCGGCCGCCGTTTTCATCGTATCAGCTCGAGGCGTTTCAAGACGATACGCTATTTTCTCTTGCGTTCTTGCGATCGTGGCAGCGCTGTTTTTGATGGGTGAGCAGCACCAGGAGATGGCGCTGAGTCGCTTTTCAACGACCTTTCACGATGCTGAAGAAAGAGACTTCTCCGCTGACAGTCGTTTGATGTATTGGCAAGCTGGTATGAAAATGATTAGTGAGCATCCAATGGGCGCCGGCTATGAGGCTGCTTTTCAAAGTGATCTCGGGGTTACCTATTTGATGCAATTGGAATCGAGTCACGCTTGGTTCAACAAATATCGCGCTGTCCACAATGGTTATTTGGACATGACCGCCAGTTGGGGAATCCAAGGGATGACATTCTTTGCGCTCATCCTGGTCATTGGATTTTTCCGAATTCGAAAAGGGCTGCGGTACGCCCACGATCGTAGTGATGACGCCTCTGCCTTCTTGGGGAATTGTTTGGAAGCCGTTATCGTGACGCAATTAGTTGTTTGCATGTTTTCAAGTACGTTGGATTCTGAATGGTTCCTCTGGTGGGTTGCCCTTGCTGTAAGCTATGAATACACAAGCTCTTCTCCACTGCCATTCAAAGACGTCGTTGTGCGGTCTGCCAGGCCATCCGCCGTAAACTCTTCTGCGACGTCAATTTGAGTCTTTATTTTCTTGTCTAGCAGCTTGCAGGGGTAGCTGAGGAAATCGTGAAAATCCTACATGTCCTCGATCATTCGCTTCCGGAAATCAGTGGGTACACGGTCCGGAGTTTGAATATTTTGCGCAGTCAGCAAAAGCTTGGTTGTGAAACTGTTGTTGCTACATCGTTTCGGCAGGAAGTCTCTGATGGTGGCTTTCCCGATCGAATCGATGATGTCTCCTATTATCGCATCCAGGAGTTCTATGAAGGAAAAGTTCCCCTGCTGCGCGACTGGAATCAGATTAAGTTGATGGAGCGACATCTTGCGAGAGTCGTCGAAACTGAACGACCGCAGGTGATTCATGCACACTCACCATGTTGGTGGGGGCAGGCGGCGAAAAATGTTGCCCGACGCTTCGGTCTCCCAATGTTGTACGAGATTCGAGGATTCTGGGAGGATGCGGGAGTCGACCGAGGAAAGTTTGGGCCTCGATCGCTACGATATCGGTTGAGTCGGGGGCTTGAGACGCGTGTCGCGAAATCATCCGATACGGCTGTTATCATCAGTAAGGCTCTGCAAACTGATCTTGAAAAACGAGGTGTCGATCCCGCGAAAATCGTCCACGTTCCAAACGTTGTCGATCCCGTCCAATTCAGTCCACAGTCCAAAAACATTGAATTGGCTCACAGCCTTGGCTTATCGGATAAGCCCGTTGTGGGGTTTCTTGGTTCGCTGTTTCTCTGGGAAGGACTCGAAGACTTTCTCGCGGGAATGATTGAACTAGCGCGGCAAGTACCAGAGATGCAATTCCTCATCGTTGGGGGTGGTGAAGCGGAACAATCGCTGCGACGAAAGATGGACGACCTTGGCCTTGCTGGCCAAGGTCAAATGCTCGGACACGTCTGTCGCGATAAAATCCTCGATTACTATTCCTTGATGGATGTCATTGTTTATCCGCGTGTATCGACTCGAAACACGGAACTAGTGACTCCCCTCAAACCGCTTGAAGCGATGGCCATGGAGCGGGCTGTATTGGGAAGTGATGTCGGCGGAGTCCGTGAGTTGATCCCTGCCGGCACAGGTTTGTTGTTTGAGGCGGGTAACCCGAAAGACTTGGCGCGACAGTGTCAGGTATTGTTGCAGTCAAATGACTTGCGAACTGATTTAGGCAAACGCGCACGAGAACACGTGATCGAGAACCATCATGTGGATTCGATGTCACAACGTTATGGAAAGATTTTGGGCCAAATCACAGGTCACCAGCCTTCTTTAGACGGTCAGCCATCGTTGAGCTATAGGTAAGAACTGTTGAGCTGTAGGTAAGAACTATGGAAATCTTGTTTGTCATATCGTTAGCCCTGGTGGTGTATCCCTACTTGGGGTATCCACTTGTGCTGTTCGTATTGAGCTGGTTTTCGAGACGCGAGGATAGTGCACACGATAATGACTTTCGTCCCTCGATTTCGTTATTGATGGCGGCTTACAACGAAGAAGAATGGATCAAGGCCAAGATCGAAAACTGCCTTAATCTGAATTATCCCGCAGAGTCTCTGCAGATCATCGTCGGCTCCGATTGTTCCAGTGATCGAACGAATGAAATTGTCGCTGAGTATGAGAGCAAGGGGGTTCGCCTGCTTCCGTTTCAACAGCGTCGCGGAAAGATGGCCGTCGTTAATGATCTCGTCAAGGAGGCCGATAACGAAATTGTTGTGCTCTCAGATGTTTCGGAGCTATTCGATGAAGATGCGTTGACGAAATTAATCCGTCACTTTGCAGATCCAGAAATTGGTGCCGTTACTGGAAATCATATCTATAACCAAGGCGGTGCCGGAATCGGACTGGGAACACGTGTCTATTGGCGATTTCAACGCTGGTTGCAACGGATCGAAAGTCGATTGCATTCGGTGTGCCAGTGCGATGGAACCATTTATGCCTGCCGAAAGGCTCTCTTTCCCTATCCCGATTCCTCGACGATCAATGATGATGTTGCCGTTGCACTCGGCGTCGTCCAACAGAAGAAACGGGTTATTTATGATCCCGAAGCGGTCATCCGCGGCGATGCAATTGAAGGTGTTGAGCGGTTTTTTTGGCAAAAAGTACGAGGACAAGCTGGGCGATATCAGATCTTTGCCCGCTTCAAGTCGCTTTTCTTCCCCTGGCCTCCGTTACGTTGGCTCGTGTTCGTATCGCATTGCGTGAGCCCTGTGATGGTTCCTTGGTTTCTAATACTCACGTTTGTCTCGAACGCATTCTTGATTTCTCGTGGGGGATTTTTTGCGGTCTTCTTTGGGTTGCAGTGCGCCTTCTATCTGATTGCAGGTGTCGGAGCGTTGGCAGAACGATTCAAGATTTCACTGAAGGTGGCCTCCGTGCCCTTCTACTTTGTGATGGCGAACGTTGGATCACTTTGTGGATTCTTCGTGTTCCTGGCTCGCTCCCAAAGCCCTGCATGGCGGAAAGTGCAATAAGTTGATGGCGACGACCTACCTGCTTCTCTATCACGGTCTTGATTCTGAAGCTGAACCGACCGCGAGTTCAGTCGATGCCTCGGATCTTAATATCGTGGTCAAGGAAACTGCGTTCCGCGATCAGCTGAAGACGCTTCTTGCAAGAGGGACCGCCGTTATCACTTTGGAAGAGATGTTGGCCCAGAGTCAGGCTCAAGAGTGCGAGCAGGTTGTTCTGACCTTTGATGATGGGCACAAGAGTAATTGGTCGCTGGCAATGCCCGCATTGATCGACGTAGGCCTGACTGCCATCTTCTACATCGTGGCTGGAGAAGTCGATAAGAACCCCGAATATGTCACCTCGGATCAGTTGCGAGAAATGTCTGAGCAGGGCATGGAGATCGGTTCGCACACGATGACACATCAGTTTCTTTCGCAATTGAGCCGAGACGAAATGCGGTATGAATTAGCGGATTCAAAAAAACGCCTAGAAGAGATCATTCAGAAGCCCGTCTTGGACTTGGCGATTCCAGGAGGGCATTACAATAAAACCGTAATTCATGAGGCTCGAGAGTGCGGCTATCGCAGCGTGACCACCTGCAAAGTAGGCGTCTTTCAGGCCCGCCAGAATCCCATGGAAATTCCTCGGCTCGAAATTCGTCGCAACCTGGACCTCGATGCCTTTCAGAAAACGTTCTGTGAGTCGACCGTGCGAAAGTTGCAAGCGTTTGAATTAGCAAAGTCGTGTGTCCGAAAAACCGTGGGACTCGATTTCTATACAGGATTGAGACGAGCTGCACACCGTATCATCTCGATCAATCGTTAATGCTGCATCCTTGAAGACAGATTGCTTTTCCTAACGTGACCGAGTATTCGCACACAAATGTCGCATTGCTTCCCTGGGTTTGTCCCGCCTGCGGAGATGGCATGTCCGAAAAGGCCGAGGCAATTGAGTGTGTGGCTTGCCAGCTGCAGTTGCCGGTTATCAATGATGTCCTTTTGACTCAACCTGAGACAGTCGATGAACACGCCGGTCGTGTTGATTTCGCATCCAAATCAGACGATCCTTTAAAACTCTCAAGTGAAAATTCGCACGTGTTTGAGGAATTCTTCGACGAAAGGGGAATGCTGACAACACTCGTTGTGGGTAATGAGACCGATACCCGAGCCTTGTGGTTAGGGTGCAGTGCCGGTGCCGTACCACGCATGATGAATCGCTTCTATCAGCAGGTCGTGGTCGTGGAGCCGTCCTGGAATCGTGCCCAGAGGTTGAGTCGATTGTTGAAGCCAGGTCCCGATTCAGGTTTGCAGATCTTGCACGGACAGGAGATTTCCAAACTGCCTGTCGGTCAAGATTACTTCGATCTTGTGATTGTGGATAGCGCCAGTTTCCCTTATCAACAGCTGAAGGCACTCACTTTTTGGCAACAAATATGTGGCTTCTTGCGAGATGCCGGTCGTTGTTATGTCTTGGCGCAGAACCCTGCCTGGCCGGCCCGATTCACACTGAACGACTCGCCACATCTACCGATAAGTCCGCTGACCCTGTCGCAATACCGAAAGATGTTGAGTGACGGGGGATTGGGCATTGTTGATGTGCTCGGTTTGAATCCAACTTGTCGCAATCCAGTGACCGCACTCGATGTTGGGACGCACAAATATCACCGAAAATTGCAGTGGCTTTATCCTCATCGAGCCAGTACTTGGCGACAGCGTTTGAAAACAAAATTGGCCCGGATGTCGGCCTTCACGCCCGCTTTTGCCATCATCGGTCATAAGGGAAGCCCGACGACTCAGAGGCCAAGTTACCTTGATCAGATCATTGCTGAAACTCAACAGATGCTTGGGGAATCTCAGCCTCTGCTCCCTAGACGCGTCGAAACAAGGCGCTCCGGAAGAATCGTGGCGATTGCCGAAAGGCGTGCACAAGAGCCTCGTCTGATTGTTGTCAAAATGCCGTTTCGAACCCAGGCTGAGCAAACCGATGCTCGGAACGCGCAGGCCCTGAAAGTGATTCATGGTGATGATCGCATCTCTTCGCGGCTAAAACGCATTATTCCCAGGCCGTTGGCGAGCGGGGAGGTCGGCAAGCAACAATTCTATGTGGAAACCGCGCATGGTTATGGGATGCCCGATGTCACGGATCAATCGATCGTGACCAAGGCATTCGGAGAGGCATTGCTTGAGTTCCATACGTCAACTGCTCGATATGTTCCAATTGATGAAGCACAGTTGCAGAAGGTAACTGGATCGCTTGCAGCCATTCGAAACCATATTGATGGGAATTCTAGCCACCTTTGTGATAACTTAACTGAGAAAGTGACCACTGACTTGTTAGGCGCAGAGATGCCGCTCGTTTGGACGCATGGAGATGCTGGAACCGGTAACGTTCTCTGTAGCGAGCAGGGCGAAGTGCATTCAATCTTCGATTGGGAAACTTTTGATGTTGCTGGGTTTCCACTGCATGATTGGATTACGCTCGTTGTCAGCTATCGACTTATGGAAGATAAAGGTCGAGCATGGAAATCATTGGATTTGGTCTGCGATGGTGAGATTGTTGATTTCTTTTCGCCGTTGCCCATCGGAGAGTATCTCGATTCACTGAAAATTCCAGATGCGACCATTCCGAGTCTTGTCATCGCGGCTTGGGCTAGCTATGTAGTGCACCGCCTGAGAAATCGTGGAAACGATCCAGAGTGGTTGAAAAGAACAGTCTACGAGGTCCTGGGTCTGTTCAATGATCGGTTTGGGAGATAACGATGCGTATCCATTGCAGGCCTCTTGATCATCGGTTGTCGCTAATGATGGGCCTGCTAGTCCATCTTCTTGTGTTGCCGGCTTTATGCAAAGCTGCAGATCGGGAAACACTTTCCCTTGAAATAGATCCAACGGTTACGTGTTTGTCCGTTGTTTGTGATGTTGATGCTCCAGTACCGACCTCTGAGGTTCGTTTAAGTTATCGGAGATCAGGTGAAAAGGAGTGGAGACAAGCCGTAACTCCTGCCTGGGTGAAATACTCCGGGCAAGAAAAGCATACGGGAATTAAACACGAGCTAAGCCGATATGCTGGATCCATTTTTGGACTCTCTCCGGCAACGGAGTACGAAATTGAACTTGATATCGCGGGGAGGAAAGTCTCGGCAACTGCCATGACTCGGGATGTGCCGAGGGTTCGTCCGAATCGAGATCCGATTATTATCAACAACGCCGAAGATCTGGCTGCGAAGCAGGGATTCTTTCAACCCGGGGACGTTGTTCTTCTGCGACCTGGAAACTACGGCGAATGGCGTGTTGTGACCGGGGGAACGCCTGGGAATCCGATCTTATATCGGCCGCTTCAAGATGGCACCGTCGACTTCTCTCAAATTAGGATCCTGACGGATGATGTGTGGCTTGATGGCTTCAATGTGATGAACGGTGGTGTTGCTGGCTATTTTGATTTTCCCGATCAGATTCAAGAGCGAGTTGCATTGACTCGCTTGACCGTGCGTAAAGCTAACCATGCGGTAAATGCTTATGGCAAGGATTGGTTTGTGGCTGATTGTGTACTGGAGGGCAAAGGATCGACAGGTGAGGGGATCGAGTTTCGTGGGCGTGGCCATATCGCGGCCTTCAACGATATTTCCGAAGTCGACGATGGTGTTTCCTACGGTGATGGCAATATTGACATCCACAATAACGCCATTCACAACAACTATGATGACTCAATCGAACCTGACTACGCTTGGGATAACTATCGGATCTGGGCAAATCGGCTTTGGAATGCCGGCAACCATGGTATCTCCTTTCAGCCGATACAAGGTGGACCTTGGTATGTACTTCGGAATCAGATCACAGGGCATACCTATAATTCCCTGAAGTTCAGGTCGGGTACGGGAGCTCGATTTTTTGTTGGCAACACGGTAGTCGCTCACTTGGCCGTACAAAATTTCGACCGCTTTTTTCATCCCGATGGTGTCTTCGCAAATAATCTTTGGTGCGTTTACAATCCGAAGGGTGATAGCCATGTGGGTTACGGTGGCAAAGTCGATCCGAGTGGAATCCGATTGTGGGATTACAATCGGTATGATGTTTCTCCAAAAAAAGTTCTCAGGCTAGGAGGAATCCTCAATCTAAACTCGTTACGGCAGATCGGTTTCGAACAACATGGCTATGTCATTTTTGCAAGGCGATCCGCCAGCAATGTACCCGCAGACCCGATCGTTGGCACGCCACGTCCCATTCTTCCAATACCGGGCGCCGCACTCGATAGTGTAGGAACGGCAGATGCCATACCCGGATTGAAGAATCTTGTCGGACCATTCCTGGGTAAAGCACCTGACATCGGAGCCTTTCAACTGGGGCTGGGAGTTCCCTGGACGGGACCCCGCGATTTTGTTCCGAAACTGGCCTTTGGTATTCCCGCTGGTTGGAAGCGAGAGTTGCCTGCAACGCTGAAATCGTATCAAGCCCTCGGAGCTCCACGAGTCAAGTCTGGCACGAGGGTCATCTTGGTGAATGAGTCCAAGCAATCTTTTTTGGTGGCAACGTTCACGCCCCACGGTGGTTCCAGAAAGTGGAAGGTGTTTGAACAGCATCTGGAGACTGATAAACGTCTGAGAAATACCGATCCGCGAGTCGAATTTCGCGATGGACTCGCTGCGAAAATTCGCCCAACGACGATTAAGGGACGACGGGTTGCCCAGCTTGTGGGGGCACGCGTGGATAATGAGGGGGTCCTTACAATCGTAGGTGCAGTACCCTTCAAAGGACTTGAAGCTGTTCAAGATGATTGGTTCACGTTCATGCGATCTCTTTATTACCCATGGTCGATCTAAGGCGAGTCACTTCCTCACGCAAAAGGGTGTTACCTGCCGCAATTGCCTTGATCGGAATTGTGGTCGGTTTGATGACGTTGCTGGGATTCTTTTCCAATAACCCGAATGTTGATGGACGCTACCCCGCCATTATGGCGCATCGTGGTTTAAGTGAAGCTGCGCCTGAAAACACCCTTGCCGCATTTGCTGCTGCAGTTGAACTGAAATTCGATGTCGAATTTGACGTTTACGAATGTCAAAGCCAGGAGCTTGTTGTGATTCATGATCTGACGGTCGACCGAACCACTAACGGTTCCGGCGCGATTGCTGATCTGACACTTGATGAACTCAAATCGCTAGACGCGGGAAGTTGGTTTGAGTCAGCATTCGCTCGTGAGAAAATACCGATGCTGTCAGACGTTTTTGCTTGCATTCGTGAGCGACAGACCAGAGAAACAACGATTGCGGTGAATCTCAAAACGATCTCTCAGGGCATCGAAAAAAAAATTGTCAGACTCGCTGAAGAGTCTGGAGTGCTTGATCAGTTGCTGTGTTTTGGGATGGATGAGGAGTCGAATCGTCGGCTCAAAGAGGCAAATCCAAGTGTCAAAACCGCTATGGCGACGTCACGTTTTCAGGGGATTAATCTCGCAGACAAGCAAGATTGGAATCGCGCCATTAACCGAAATGATGTGGATGCACTCTGGGTTAATTTTGTCCCCGACGCCGACCAAATCGTTGCTGCTCAGCAGGCCGGCAAATCCGTCTGGTTTCATTTCAGAAAATATCACCCGGCCAAGGCTGCGTTGCAGGCTACGCAGAATGGCGTTGATGGTATTTGTACCGACTTTCCAATCCCGTTGCGGCGAACTCTTCGTGAATCTCGCCGTGAGTCGCCGGACAGCTAACTGAGTGACTTTTGCTTTATCGAATCCGGCTACGAGCAGTACTGACGCGGATCTGAAGGATGATTCTCAACTCACTCCGGATTTCCACCGTTTTGTTTTGCTGCTTATTCAGGGACCTAATATGGTTGTCCAGAAAATGGCCGGTAACCTTGATGGCTTCGATATGAAGGCAGGAGACCCTTACGACATTTAGGATTTCGATTCGGTTTTCATGCACCTGGCTCTCATCACTCGCACGGTGTCTGTCCTGATGGCTTTGGAATCGGTCTTTTTTGTGATGTAGACCCGTCGAGCCCTCTTTCCAAATAATTCACCGGTCTTCGCTGGAATCAGTCCAGGGTTTGCACCGTCGATCGCGTACTTCGTCCATACCGAGACTCTGGACGAATTGGGTCAATGTCATCGGCAATCAGCATGAAGCGCCTGACGAATGTGACCTGCAAGTAACCACCACGAATCATTTCGATAACTTGGACGAGCGTAACCCGAGATTCATCGTTGTGCCTCAGGCGTATGCACTAGCGTGATGGGAGAACGGGAAAAAACAGGGCTTTCCATTGCAGGATGCGTTCCTCGATTTCTTTTCAGAGATTGAAGCTCGCACGATGGTTTACAGCGAACGCGAACGTTTTTTGCCTTTTTTCAGCTCTCTCATCGGATTGCCTCAAAATCAGAGACATATTCCCGAAATCGTGGTATACGAAAAGATTGAGAAATCATGAATGCGACCGTCGTTGATTGTTCAGCAAACGCAGCTGAACAAAGCTGGCCCTGCCAAGCGTCCAGCTTCTTGAATGGACGACGGTGACATCCGAGTCGATCGGATTCGACTGCAAGATGTTCCATGGCCGGACGAGGCGATGCCAATCAATCGAGGAATTAGCAGAGTCCAATTAGACGGAAGGTAACGAGAATAGGGCAGGCTGTTGCGTGAAGCAAACTGTGGGCAACCTGTTAGGGAAACGAGCGTTTTAAGCCCGATAGGTATTGCATTCCGCGTGAGCCATCACCCCCTATCTGACGTATCTTGTTTCATCCATCGTTGACAGCTAGTGGGAATAGACTTTCCCTCGAAAGGCGAGCGGGACCCCCTATTAACAAGGGCTATACTTCGTCAATGGGGTCTGCCCTGTGCAAATTCTGTTCGGATTATTCCAACCTTGATGGTTAGTCATCGCCGTTTCAGAAGCAGCACGAACGGGAAGGAAGAGTCCAAACGCTTGCGATCGAAAGTTCAAGTAGCCTGGATTCGGAAGCACCTGAATGAGTGCATCGCTCAGGCGATCCAGAGAACAATACAGCAAGATTAGGACAAGAAGGATCAACAACATTCAAATGGTGTCCGGCAGCGAAGCATCATCGATGAAAATCACAAGCATCCGTGGTTGTGGTTCCCTCCGTCAACAAGAGAGTTGGCGCGACTTTACCTCAACTCGAGGCGTGGTCGGCGTGCACTGCGATCCTCGTTGGTTGCCCGTTTTTCAGCGAGGCTTGAAGCATGATGTTTATATGGTGGAAGCTCGGAATTCATTGGATGAGGTGACCGGGCTCTTGCCGCTGTCCTACTTGGAGAGTTTACTTTTTGGAAAGTTTCTCGTAAGCCTTCCCTATTTAAATTGGGCAGGCGTTCTCGCGGACGATGTGGATACGGAACAGTCGTTGGTGAAACATGCCATTGCTCTGGCACGCGAACTCGACGTGAAACATTTCGAATTGAGAGGTGAATCACCGGTCGACATCCCGGAGTTAATTGAGCCTGAAATTGAAAAAGCTCAATTGCGTTTATCAATCACGTCAAGCGAAGAAGAGATCTGGCAGCAGCTGCGATCCGTCGTGCGAACGCAAGTACGAAAGGGTGAAAAGCATAAACTCTCTGCCGAGTTTGGTCGGCATGATCTCCTGAATGAGTTTTATCAAGTCTTTTCTCGCAACATGCGGGATCTCGGCACACCGGTTTATCCGAAAGTCTTCTTCTCTGAGATTCTCTCGAATTTTTCAGAGGCCGAGTTCTGCATCGTTCGCAAGGACAAAACGCCCATCGCTGCAGCCTTGGCAATTCATTTTTCTGCTCTCACGGAAGTCCCCAGCGCTTCATGTTTGAAGGAGCACCGATCGACAGCTGCAAACTCATGGATGTATTGGAAACTGATTCAACGGGCGAAAGAATGGGAAACACCCGTTTTCGATTTTGGTCGAAGTACAATTGGCGGCAGTACCTACAAGTTCAAGGTGAAATGGGGAGCTGAGCCGTCTCACGCATCATGGCAATATTATTCTGGAAGTCAGACATTGCAGGAATTGCGTCCTGAGAATCCGAAATACGAATTCGCGATCAAAATGTGGAGAAAACTGCCACTATTCGTAGCCAATTCTTTCGGTCCGACCATCGTGAGAGGAATTCCATGATGGATCGAACGAACTCTCAACCAACTTTGGAAGGCGTTCAGGAAAAGTCACTGAAAGACATCGCAATCTATGCGCTTTTGATTTTCATCGGTTTGTGGATCGGACTCATGGACGTCAGGAGTTCAGGAGTCCAATGGCTTGAGGATGGTTCCCGGTATGCAAATAATGGCGCAATGATGCGCGACTGGATTGTCTCTGGGCAGTACACAGACCCTTATGAGTTTGCCAAGAACAACTACACGCAGTACCCGGCCTTCAGTGTGCCCTATCATCCGCCAGGATACGCATTTCTTCTAGGATTGTGGTTCGTCGTTACGGGGCTGTCCTATGAGTCTGCACGCATCTTGATTGCAATTTTCTTGGTTGGCATTGGTCTTGGGTTCTTTCAACTGATCCGCAGGCAGGGTGGGTCTCGTGAGGCAGCTTGTTTTGCAGCCTTGTTACTCGTGTCCTCACCAGAATTATCGAGGTGGGCTCGTTGTACGATGTCGGAGATTCCATGCCTGTTCTTCATCGTGTTGGCGAATCTCTTTTATTGGCGTTGGTATAGCTCTTCAAAGGCCCGATTTATCTGGATTGCCTTTGGATTTGCGACAGTTGCATTCTTTTGCCGAGTGACTGCTGCTGGCGTCTTGCCAGCATGGTTCTTCATGCTTGCTGTCGAACGTTCGTGGAAGCGATTGTTTTCAGTCCACCTGATCTTATCCGCTCTCTTGTTCCTGGTGGTCGGTGGTGCATGGACGAAATTTGCTGCTTCTTTCGCGCGGCATGAAGTCCGTAACTCAATCTGGGAACGCCTCGTTGATTCAATGAGCATGGATAACATCACGGTTTGGATCGCCAATCTTCCCAATATGGTGGGATGGGGACCGTTGCTCGTGGCAATCATCGCTTTCAGTCCGATTGCGATTGAATGGGGGAAACGGGCGAGAGTGTTTTTCTTGCTTTGGTTCTCGAGTTATTACTTTTTCCAGATCCTGCTGGATCTCCATTATGAGTCACGGTATTTCGCGTTTGCCTTACCGTCCTTGTTTGGCTTCATGGCTCTAGCTATTGATGCCGTTCGCAGTGTTCCGAGTTTCAGATACGCTCCAGTGATCCTTACCTCAGTTTTATTGGGAATCAATTTGTTCGGAGTGTATCAAGTTCCGCGGGGCTTTATCGGCTACGATCGAGTTGCAAAGGTTTTGAGCGAACAAGATAAAGCTGGCAATGTGCTGATGAGTAGCTGGGGCGATAGCGATCTCATTTTTCGCTATCGTTGTATCGATGATAAGAAGCGACAAATGATTCGAGGAGATCGTACCCTCGCGATTCGATTGTCCGAGTATACGGGGGTCGACCCCATTCAAATAGCAGATGATACGAATGACGTGCTCGAAGCCATGAGACGGGGACGCTGTCGATATCTCGTAACGAGTACCTCTTCGATTTCTGCGCGCGACAATCGACCGAGGGATATGAAAATTGCTTACCGAGCCGCGAATGAACGTCCTGATAAATTTACTTTGATCGATGAATTCGATTTGGTGTTCGATTATCGTGACGGGCGCGCAGCCAAGGTTCAATTGTGGGAATTTACCGAGGAATTACCGGCAGGTAAGAGCGAACTCTCAATCGTCATCCCAACGGCTCGACTTGAATTCCCTGTGAAAGACAGTGAGTAAAGTGTGGACAAGATACTTGTAACAGGCGGCGCTGGATTTATTGGCAGTAACTTCATCAGGAGTTGGCTGGAGACAGAAGCGTCTCATGTCATTAATCTCGATTGCTTGACTTACGCCGGTAATCGTGACTCTCTTGATTCCTTACCCCATGCCGAGCGCCATCATTTCGTACAGGGAGATATCGGCGACGACAAATTAGTGACTGAACTTTTGCAGGAGCACCAACCTTTTGCGATTGTTAATTTCGCTGCTGAGTCGCACGTGGATCGGTCGATTGATGGTCCCGATGCCTTCGTGCAAACGAATGTGATGGGAACGTTTCGGTTGTTGGAGTGTGCCAGGCATCACTACGCACAGTTGACGCCCAAGCAACGCGATGTTTTTAGATTTCTGCACGTTTCGACCGATGAGGTGTTTGGTTCGTTGGGGCCAACCGGACTTTTTACAGAGACATCTCAGTATTCTCCGAATTCGCCCTATTCGGCTTCGAAAGCGGCATCGGACCATTTTGTACGTGCCTATGGGCATACCTACGGGCTTCCCGTCCTGATCACGAATTGCTCGAACAATTATGGACCCTACCAATTCCCTGAGAAGCTGATTCCACTCATGATTCTCAATGCAATTGAAGGGCGACCTCTGCCCGTCTACGGCGATGGGTTACAAGTGCGGGATTGGCTTTATGTCGAGGATCACTGTACGGCGATCCGTGAAGTGCTCAACGGTGGAGCGCTCGGCGAGACCTACAACATTGGCGGCAACTGTGAACGGACGAATCTTGATGTGGTAACCACTATCTGTCAGGCAGTCGATGCGAGATTGCCTGCCGCCAGCAAATCTCGTGAATCATTGATCAAATTCGTCGAAGACCGCCCTGGTCATGATCGACGGTATGCAATCGATGCGACCAAAATTCGTGATCATCTTGGGTGGCAGCCTTCCGAAACATTTGAAACCGGTTTGCGAAAAACGGTTGATTGGTATTTTGATAATTCAACGTGGTGTGAGCGAGTGACTTCTGGAAAGTATCGTCGTGAGCGCCTTGGACAAGCCTGATCATTGTTCTTACCGGACAGCTAACCATGTCTGAGGAATTTGACCATGTCTGAGGAATTAAGGTGTAACAAGGGAATCATTCTCGCGGGTGGTTCTGGGACGCGTCTGTATCCGGTGACGCTTGCGATCAGCAAGCAAATGCTGCCGGTATATGACAAGCCCATGATCTATTACCCGTTGTCCGTTCTCATGCTCGCTGGAATACGTGATATTCTTGTGATCTCGACGCCCTCAGATATTGATGGCTACGAACGTCTTCTCGGTGATGGCCAGCAGTTCGGTGTCAAGATTCGCTATGCTGTTCAGCCAGAGCCCAAGGGCTTAGCGCAGGCGTTTCTGATCGGTAAAGAATTCATTGGCAATGATCGCGTTGCGTTAATTCTTGGCGATAACATCTTTTACGGAACTGGATTACAGGAGAGATTGGATGCCGCCCAGAGTAATCACACTGGTGCAACGGTGTTCTCCTATCCCGTTCGCGATCCTCATCGTTTTGGCATTGTAGAACTTGACAAAAAACGTAAGCCTCTGTCGATTGAAGAAAAGCCTGATAAACCAAAGTCGAATTTGGCCGTGACCGGACTCTATTTTTATGATAATCGAGTCGTAGATATCGCCTCCAATCAAAAACCTTCAGCCCGAGGTGAACTAGAAATTACCGACCTCAATCGGACCTATCTTGATTCCGGTGAGTTGACGGTTCAGGTCTTCGGTCGTGGATTTGCCTGGTTGGATACGGGTACGCATGATTCGTTACTCGAAGCATCTAGTTTCGTAGCAACCATTGAAAAGCGGCAGGGCCTTAAGGTCGCGTGCGTTGAAGAGATCGCTTATCGGCGAGGGTTTATTTCGACCAGCCATCTTGAAGAATTGGCATCGCAACGACCCGCGGAATATCGAGACTATCTGCTGGGAATCGCAAACCTGAAGTGATCTGTATAGCAACATGAGCCAGATACCCTTTAACGAACCGTTCATCGCGGGAAAAGAACTCTTCTATATTGCGCAAGCGGTTGCCCTCGGAAATATTGCGGGCGATGGGCATTTCACGACGGGTTGTGCAAACTTACTGGAAGAACGGTATGGCATCCCCAAAGTTTTAATGATGCCATCCTGTACCGCTGCATTAGAAACGGCTGCGATGTTATGCGATCTGCAGCCAGGCGACGAAGTCATCATGCCGTCCTATACCTTCGTTTCAACGGCAAACGCCGTCGCCCGACTTAACGCGAAGCCCGTATTCGTCGATGTGCGACCGGATACTCTCAATATCGATGAAACGCTCATTCAAGCTGCGATTACTGATCGTACCAAGGCCATTTTTCCTGTGCACTATGGCGGTGTTGGTTGTGAAATGGATTTGATCATGAAGATTGCTTCAGATCATAATCTTGTGGTCGTCGAAGATGCAGCGCAAGGAGTCAATGCGTTTTACAAAGAACGAGCCCTGGGCTCGATTGGGCACCTCGCAACATTTAGCTTTCACGAAACAAAAAACTATATATGTGGCGAAGGCGGAGCCCTTTGCATCAATGCGGATCGCTTTCTCCAGCAGGCTGAAATTATTCGTGATAAGGGCACCAACCGACAGCAATTCTTTCGAGGCGAGATCGATAAATATACTTGGGTCGACATCGGTTCGTCTTATGTCCCAAGTGAGATTACTTGTGCGTTTCTCTACGGCCAACTCGAGCTGCTCGACGAAATTGCAGCACGCCGACGAGAAATCTTTGAAGATTACCGACGCCACCTCTCCCCCCTTGAACAGGCGGGCGTCGTGAAGTTGCCAGTGGTTCCCAATCATTGTGTGACCAATTATCACCTCTTTTATCTGCTTGTTAAGGATAGGTCGGTACGCGACCAGCTTTTGTCGTATCTGAAATCGTCCGGTATCCATGCTGTGTTCCACTACGTTCCCCTGCATTCATCGCCGAAAGGACGTGAACTCGGTTGCGACGTTCCATTGCCGGTGACCGATGATGTTGCGGGCCGACTCATTCGGTTGCCTCTTTATCACGGCCTTACTGAAGACAAACGGGCCAGAGTTATCGACGCTGTTAAAAGCTTCTTCGAAGAAGATTGCTCTTCTCCGTTGGAATCACGACAAGCCAGTCATGGCTTCGAATCTGGGGAATAGCGATTCAGACTGAATTCAAACATGTTGTCGACACTAGACGAAACCGGTGAAGATACCCTGGATGGAGTCTCCGCAGGTATTCCTGTTGATGATCAGCAAGTGAAATGATGAGCATCAAGACTGAGAACTCAGCAAGTAGTGATTCGACGCGACGAAAGTCGGTGATCATGATCGCCAAGCTGGCGTTTGGATTGGCAATCGTTGGTTGGTTGATCGCGACCGGAAAACTCAATCTGGAGTATTATCAGAGTTTGTTTCGCCCAGGGGCAGTTCTCGCCGTGCTGGGCATCGGTATCGCTCAATTCGCTGGAATGTCGATCACGCTAGTTCGCTGGTTCTTGTTGACGAGTGCGCAAAAAATCCCGTTGAGATTCACTGAGGTGATGTGGCTAGGGTACCGAGGCATCTTCACGGGGCTCATGATCCCCGGCATGATAGGCCTTGAAGGAGTGCGCCTTCTTTATCTGCGGAAATACCACCCGAATTGTCTCTCCGCTGGGCTGGCATCGATTGTGGTTGATCGAGTGATTGGGCTTCTGGGGCTATTGATCCTAGTGATCGTGTTTGGGATTTACTACACCATGCGAGAGCAGGTGTCCAGTTTCAGTCGCATACTTGGCTACTTGAGTGTATCGACCATCGTAATCGTACTGGTCAGTTTCGCCCTGATTCGTTTGATGCGTTACCTAGGAGAATCCCGGCCTGAACTCCCAAGGATCAATCGGCTCTCCAAGGCAATCGACCGTTACCGAGAACATCCAATTCAACTGGCAGGGGCGTTGTTGCTATCGATGGTTGGCCACTTTTGTCTTTGCCTCGCTGCTTGGTGTGGCATGATAGCCTTACGACAGCAAGTTGCACTGTTGGCTATTTCGACAGTGACTCCCCTCATAACTGTACTTCGAATTCTCCCTCTTTCTCCCTTGGGGCTTGGGTTTACTGATGCTGCCGCTGAAGAACTCTATCCGCTTGTTGGAATGGAAGGTGGTGCCGAAAACCTAATGCTCACACGGGGAGTTTTCATTGTGGTGTCACTTTTCTGCGGTGTTGCCTTTTTGTGGCGGCCCTCGCCAAAACAGAGTGATGAGGAAACAAGCCTGGGTGTTGATCGAGTCAGTGCGCATTGACCGAGGCACTGATGACAGAGAGGGCAGGGGACATTTTCTAGTTTGTCGCCCATTTCTCGACTCGCCAAGACTCAATCGATTGAATGCGATTCAACGAAGACTCGTCGCGCGGCAGGAGAAAAGCTGATTCTGTCTAAGGTCAGAATGCTGCTGGTTGGAAGAGCGAAAGAAGGAAATAAGAATGGAGGCGAGGCAGCTTCTATTTCGCCGGCGGATCTCCATTCTCACGCTTCAACCATTTAGAAATTTGTCCGCTCATGAATCTTGCAAAACGATCCGATCCAGGCTGTGCCCAATGGCCATCATAGGGAAACCATGATGCGTTTATTTCGCTCCGCGTCATGCCGGCGAATGCGTCCGCTCCATTAATCAGATCCGCATCGAGCAAACTGGAGAAATTCTGGACTTCTCCAGGGACTGCCAGGTTGTCACCGTCTTCCAGTAATTGAAATTTAGTCGGCAAA
>Ga0163179_10000748_pt1 | contig 23129 bp, 23 predicted proteins | sample AtlANTMetagenome_FD_109643 | JGI IMG/M metagenome (GOLD analysis project Ga0163179, IMG submission 109643) | Marine eukaryotic phytoplankton communities from the Atlantic Ocean - Atlantic ANT 2 Metagenome | ecosystem: Environmental > Aquatic > Marine > Oceanic | place: North Atlantic Ocean...
TAGTTTGTTTGTACCCAGAGTGGGAATCGAACCCACACTCTGTTACCAGAACTGGATTTTGAATCCAGCGCGTCTACCAATTCCGCCATCTGGGCAGTTATCACAAAACTAGGTCAATTAGTTGAGATAAAATCGATGTAATATAATTAATTTAATTAAATTTGCAACCTCTCAATTGAAATAGTTAGTTTAATGAGTTCAGAGGTAAAAATTTTTGCGGGTAGACATAGTAAAGAATTAGCAAATAAGATAGCTAAATCTTTTGGGACAGTATTGGGAAATGTGGTTTTTAACAACTTTAGTGATGGTGAATTTCAGCCTTCTTATGAGGAGACTGTACGAGGAAAGAAAGTTTTTATAATTCAATCAACTCCTCCACCGCAAGAAAATTTATTTGAATTATTGTTGATGATAGATGCAGCAAAAAGAGCCTCAGCAAAGGAGATAATAGCAGTTGTTCCTTATTTTGGAATGGCAAGACAAGATAGAAAAGATAATCCCCGAGTTCCTATAGGATCCAAATTAGTTGCTAACCTAATTAGTTCAGCAGGGGCTACAAGAATAATGACAATTGATTTACACGCTGATCAAATACAAGGATTTTTTGAAGTTCCAGTAGACCATTTGTTTGGTTCGACAGTGTTTATAAACTATATCAAAGGATTGAATTTGTCAGAAATAATCATAGCATCTCCTGATGTCGGTGGAACCAAAAGAGCCAACGCGTATGCGAAGTATCTAAATACTGATATGGTTATTTGTTACAAAAAACGTTTAGTGGCAAATAAGGTGGAGGAGATAAAAATAATAGGTGATGTAAAGGACAAAAATATTATTTTAGTTGATGATATGATTGATACAGGAGGAACACTAGTAAAGGCGGCGGAAATAATGAAAAGTAGTGGAGCGAAAAGTGTAAGAGCAATTTGTACTCATGCGGTGTTGTCGGGGACAGCCTATGAAAATATAAAGAATTCGTTATTAGAAGAGTTGATTGTTAGTGATACTCTTCCTTTGAAACAAACCAATCCCAAAATAAAAGTTTTAACAATATCAGATTTATTCGCAGATGTTATTAAAAACATAGATCAGAATAAATCTATAAGTTCACAGTTTTTAATTTAAAAAAAAGTATTATGAAATCGGTATCTATAAATGGTATAGCGAGAGTAAATTTAGGAAAATCTTTCGCCAAACAATTAAGAAAAAAAGAAAATGTACCATGTGTAATTTATGGAGGTAATGAACCGCCCATTCATTTTTTTGCACATGTCAATGAGTTTAGAAAAATAATATATACGGCAGAGGTGTTTTTGATAGATATTACGATGGGTGAAAGCACTATACGTACGATTATGGGTGACATTCAATTTCATCCAGTGACTGATAAAATTTTACATATAGATTTTTTAAGAATCTTTGATGATAAAAAAGTACGAATAAATCTTCCAATTAATATTATAGGAAATGCCATTGGTGTTCGTAATGGAGGACGATTCTCGCAAAATATGCGAAAATTATATGTTGAAGCATTTGCTCAAGATTTACCGGAAAAAATAGAGTTGGACATTGCTCCTTTAAAGATTGGAGATGCAATTAGAATTTCTGATCTACAAGTTGAAAATGTTACTTTTTTAAATAATTTGAATGACGTTGTTGTTGCAGTTAAAACAGCAAGAACGGCTATACTTGAGGAAGAAGAAGTCATAGATGATGGAGAAACTGAAGAATCAGATTCAGAATCAACCTCAGAAACTCCAGCCCCCAGCAATGAATAAAAAAGATAAATGGAAAAATATCTTGTTGTAGGATTGGGAAACCCAGGTGTGGAGTATGTTAATACTAGACATAATATAGGATTTGATATAGTTGACTCTTTAGCTAAAAAATACTCGGCCGATTTTATAGTAAAAAAACACGCTATGTTTACTAGTTTTAGCTTGAGGGGGCGAATGATTAACCTACTTAAACCTAGTACATTTATGAATTTAAGTGGTAAGGCCGTATTATATCATTTAAACTTAAATAAAATAAAATCAAGTAATTTATTTATTATAACAGACGATTTAAATTTACCTTTTGGAACCATTAAATGTAGAAGAAATGGTTCTGCTGGAGGACACAATGGTCATAAAGATATTATAGAAAAACTAGAGACTAGTGATTATTCTAGATTAAAATTTGGTATTGGTAATTCGTTTATAAAAGGGAAGCAATCAAACTATGTTTTGTCTCAGTGGTCCCAACAAGAAAAAAAATGTATAGTTCCACTGATAGAAAAATCAATTGATGTAGTAATAAATTTTTGTTTTTCAGGTATTGATGATACAATGAAAAAATTTAATTAGTACAATAATTATATTAATATATCGTTTTAAGTATTGCATATCGAATTGTACGGGGGTATAAATTCTGATTTAATTGGGGGGACATAAGTCCCCTCGTCTATTTTGTTTTCAAAATTTTATTTAACTTGAGCATCGGATAAAAGGATTAATTAAGTTTTATATTTAAAAATGAAAACATCAATAATTGGATCAGGTTTTGCTGGATTAAGCACAGCTGCAATTTTGGCTCGAAATGGTTATTCTGTCGACGTTTTCGAGAAAAACAGTCAGTCAGGTGGAAGGGCGAGACAATTTAAATGTGATGGATATACTTTTGACATGGGTCCCAGTTGGTATTGGATGCCTGATGTTTTTGATAAGTTTTTCCAACAGTTTGATAAAACCACGTCAGATTATTATGAACTTATTAAATTAAATCCTGGTTTTCAAGTTATTTTTGACAACATGTCAATTCCTATTCCGGATTCATTTGAAGCTTTAAAGATATTATTTGAAAACATAGAACCGGGATCTGCGAAAAATCTGGAAAATTTTATGTTACAGGCTGAACTTAAATATAAGTTTGGTATGGACTCTTTGGTATATAACCCAGGTTTATCGATCTCTGAATTTTTAAATAAAGGTATAGTTAAAAATATTTTTAAGTTGGATCTTTTAAAATCTTATAAAACTCATGTTGCAAGTTATTTTAAAAATCCGAAGCTAAGAAAGTTATTAGAATTTCCAGTTCTTTTTTTAGGAACAGCCCCAAAAAACACTCCAGCATTATATAGTTTGATGGCTTATTCAGGATTTATACAAGGCACATATTATCCAAGGGGTGGTTTCTATAAAGTAATTCAAGCCTTACAAGATCTTTGTCAAGATCTTGGAGTTAACTTTCATAATAATGAAGATGTTCAGAAACTACATGTAAAAAGAAATCAAGTCCATCAGTTGACAACCTCAAAGAGGGATTATAAAACTGAGCTTGTAGTGGGAACGGCAGATTATGTTCATATAGAACAAGATTTATTAGATCGGAAATATCACAATTATTCAGTAGATTATTGGAATAAAAAAACATTTTCACCTTCATGTTTATTATTTTATTTAGGTGTAAATAAAAAAATAAATAAACTTCTTCATCATAATTTATTTTTTGATTCATCAATAGAACAACATATAAAAGAACTTTATGATGATAAAGTGTGGCCAACAGATCCATTGTTTTATGTTTGTTGTCCCTCAAAAACTGATTTAACTGTTGCTCCTGAAGGTAAAGAGAATCTTTTTTTATTAATGCCTATAACACCCGGTTTAAAAGACACAGAACAACTTAGAATACATTATTTTGATATACTTATTAAGAGACTTGAACAGTATACGGGTGACGAAATTTCCCAGTTTATTGAGTTTAAAAAAAGTTATTGTATTAATGATTTTGTGCAAGATTATAATGCGTATAAGGGCAATGCTTATGGTTTAGCTAATACTTTGTTTCAAACAGCAAATTTTAAACCGAGTATAGTAAATAAAAAGGTTTCTAATTTATATTATAGTGGTCAATTGACAGTACCCGGACCAGGAGTCCCTCCTGCACTAATTTCAGGTCAAGTTGTGGCCCAATATATTCTTCAAAATCATTCTATAAGATGAAAACTTTATTTGATCAGTTGTCAGTTAATACTAGTAGAATGACCACCAATCTTTATAGTACTAGTTTTTCTTTAGGGATTAAATTTTTAAATAAAGAATTTCATAATTCTATATATGCAATATATGGTTTTGTACGTTTGGCAGATGAGATTGTAGATAGTTTTGATGATTATAATCAAACTCAATTATTATCTCAGTTTAAAGATGATTATGAAATGGCAATTCTAGAGAAGATTAGTTTAAATCCCATTTTGAATAGTTTTCAAAGAGTTGTGCATAGATATAATATCGACAAAGATTTAGTGACACAATTTCTGTATAGTATGACCATGGATTTATCAGAAGGTTTTGAATATAATCAAAGTAAGTATGAGACTTATATTTTGGGGTCAGCGGAAGTTGTTGGATTAATGTGTTTAAAAGTTTTTGTTAATGGTGATGACGCACACTATAAACAATTAAAACCATATGCAAAAAAGCTGGGTGCCGCTTTCCAAAAAATAAATTTTTTGAGAGATTTGAGTAGTGATTATTATAATTTGGGCCGAATTTATTTTCCAAATATTAATATTGACGAATTTGATGATGTGGTTAAGCAAGAAATACAGAATGATATACAAAAAGATTTTGAGATGGGATATGTAGGGATTAAAAAACTTCCCGTAGGAGTTCGTGGAGGTGTGTTTTTAACATACACTTATTATGTGACTTTATTAGAAAAAATAAAGTCAGCAACTGCAGAAAAAATATTAAAAGACCGTGTTCGGGTGTCAAACTCCAGAAAGTTTTTATTAATGATTAAGTGCTTCATCATCAATAAATTAAATTGGTTATGAAAATTGGAATAGTATTATTTTTTTCATTAAATGTTCTTGGGCAAAATTTTAATTTAACAGATTTGTTTGAAAGGGCGACCATTGACCCACTATCTTGTGATTCGTTATTACATTATTGTACACAACCAACAAATAATCAGAACACAGCCTATTTGGGTGCGGGATTTATGATAAAGGCAAAACATCTCTCATCTTTTTATGAAAAATGGTATTATTTTAGAAAAGGTCGTAAATTATTGGATGATATTATTTTCAAACAACCAGCGGTTGTAGAATATCGTTGGCTTAGATACTGTATACAATCTAAAAGTCCATCGATATTAGGATATAATAATAATTTGGAGGAAGACTGTGTTTATATAAAAAATAATGGAACTAATTATCAAAAACAAAGTATTAAAAATTTGATTAATGAATATTGTGATTAATATATTACTACTGATTGGTTCATTTTTAATGATGGAATTTGTTGCGTGGTTTACACACAAATATGTAATGCATGGGTTTCTTTGGTTTTTACATAAAGATCATCATCAACCACCCAAAAATCATCTTTTTCAAAAGAATGATTATTTTTTTTTAATTTTTGCTTTACCTGGGATTATAGGTATTTTTTCTGGTATAGGTGATTTCAGTTGGTCTTTTTGGTGTGGTTTGGGAATTAGTATTTATGGTTTTGCGTACTTTTTAATTCATGATATATTTATTCATCAAAGATCCAAGCTCTTTAAAAAAAGTTCAATTAAATATCTTCAAGCTTTACGTAAGGCACATAAGATTCATCATAAAAATATACACAAAGATCATGGAGAAAATTTTGGAATGTTGTTTTTCCCATTAAAGTATTGGAAATAAATAATGGTGATTTACATATATATTATTTTTTGATATGATAAACCCAATTGAATTTAGTTATGTTTATTTTGCTGGTGGTTGTTTTTGGTGTATAGAGGCCATTTTTGAAAATTTAAACGGGGTAGAGGAAGTTATTAGTGGTTATGCAGGTGGTATTGCGTCAACGGCGTCTTATAAAATAGTATGTCGGGGACACACAAAACATGTTGAAACTTGTAAAATTAAATACGATCCCAATATTATATCATTTGATACCTTATTAGAAGTTTTTTTTCTTTCACATAATCCCACTGAATTAAATAGACAGGGAAATGATATTGGTTCACACTATCAGTCAACTATTTTTTATAGTTCAAAACAGGAAAAAACTAAAATAGAAAAATATATAAATCATTTAATAAATGATAGTGTATTTGAAAAAATAACGACACAAGTATTGTTATTTAATGGTTTTTTCCCAGCTGAAAAATATCATCAAAATTATTTCAAATTAAATTCACAACAACCTTATTGTAATCTTGTTATTAGTCCGAAATTAAAATTATTACGTCAAAATTTAAAAAAGTACTTTAAGCCGGATATATAAATTTTTTGTATATTATTATTTTAAATTAAATTCAACTTGTAACATGAAATCAACATCAAAATTCTTTCTCACTTTTATTATTTGTATCGCCTTCTCTTTTTTAGGAAACGCTCAGTATTATAATTCTTATACTAATCCTTATCAACAGTCAGGTTATAATAGTCAGGGTTATAAAATTAATACAAATCAACATCAAGTAAATGGATATTGGAAATCAAATGGGACATATGTACAACCCTATATGAGAACAAATCCAAATAGTTATCAGTGGGATAATATAAATTATTTTATAAGACCAGATTTTAACTAATCTGTCTTAAATTATTTAGAATTTCGGGATTTTAGGAAATTCGTTCATTCCTTTATGGTTTTATTTGGATTATCTGAGCATTTGTTGATATAAGAGACCCTAGACCGTTTTCCACGTTTGAATATACAGGTATAACCTCTCCTCCAAAAATACTTAACGCCCCGTTCCCCCGATGGTCAGTGAGTGAATTATAGTATGAATAAGTATCTGCACTAAATACTGAAAATTGTAGTCTAATTGTATCACAGTTCTCGTATCTAAAACTGGATTCTATATCTAATCGGATGTTTTTTTCTTCGCCATTAAACAACGCATCTGAGAAAACAACTTTATTCCCCACAAATGTGTATCCGTTCCATGGTAATCCTCCAGGAAAAGAGGGGTCATTTGACATCATTTCCACATATCCATTAAAAGAGTATGACTGCATTTCACCTGTCAGCTCGTCTACCCAATCTTTTGTACATGAAGAATATAATTTTAATCTATAATAATTGTCCATATTTGGATTGTCCAAAAAACTGAAATTAAACCCAATTTGATCTTCATGAGTTAGTGTATCAATCTGCACATCATAAATTTCAATATCATTGGGAATATATGTTGTAGCCGAAATAGACGGATAATTGACATGACTTGCATCAATTCTATAATTAGAGTCTTTATTTGGGATAGTATTAGATTCATAATAATGCATCGGAATCGAATCGAAACCCCCGTCATGATAAAAATAATGATACATAGTACTATCAAGATTTATTTTTAATGTGTCCAAGAAAATATTGTTTTCATATAACATTACATCCGCATCATTTATACAAGTAGGAATATTTTGTGAAAAGGCTCCTACAGAGTGAGAAATTAAAACTTGTATCGGTCTATCTGTATCCAAAAGACTATTTAGTACTAAAACCGGTTGAGACTGGGGTATTTCTAAATCCACGACAGTTTCCATGTTTTCACAAGAAAAAAAGAGAGATAAAGTAAAAATTAAAAAATTGTATTTTTTCATAGTTTAAAATTTATATCTATATGATATTGAAGGAATTATTGGAAACAAGGAAACTTGTCGTGCTATTCTATCACCATCATCATCATAAGTTAAATATGCGAAAAATGGATTTTTTCGATTATATGCATTATATGCTCCAAATGATATAAGTCTTTCATACTTCTTTTTCTTTTTTTGGTGTGTAAAACCTATATCTAATCTATGGTATGCATTTAGTCTAGTGGAATTTCTATTACCATATGATTCTACTAGATCAATAGTTAAATCTCCGTTCCAGTTTGTCTGAGGGTGCGAGAAGTAAATTGCCTGAGGAAATGTGATAGCGTTTCCAGTACCATAAGCCCAAGTTGCAGAGACGTCCCATTTCGCATTAATTTTATGAGAAAAAACAATCGATATATCATGTCTCCGATCATATTTATAAGGATACCATTCACCAAAATTTATATTGTCAAATTGTCTATTGGTCCATGATAATGTATACCCAATCCACCCCGTTGTTCTACCACTTTTCTTTTGTAGAAAAAGCTCCAAGCCGTAAGACTCTCCTTGTCCCCCTGTTTCTATAGCGTTATCCCAACTTTCAGTATTTTGTAAATTTGAATAGCCCGCTTTATAAGTGATTAGATTAGACATTTTTTTATAATACCCCTCCAAACTCAATTCATATTGACCATCTTTCAAAGTTGTGTTTATGCTTCCGGCTATTTGTTGTGATGATTGAGGTGGTACACTATCAATCGCAGGTACCCATAAATCACTTGGGAATCCAACAGAAGAATTAGATAAAAGATGAATATTTTGTTTCATTTCGGCGTAAGATAACTTCATCGACCAATTTTCATTAATTAGATATCTGGTAGAGATTCTGGGTTGAATGGAAAATTTGTCTAATGAATAATACCCACCATGTAAACCTATGTTTGCTTTGAGTTGATTTGTAATTTTAATATTGTCTTCTAGGTATAAGAACATTTCTTGTACATCCACATTTTCAGAAAAGTTTAACACTGTGTCTAAAGAGAAGTTGTCAAGGAGATTTTCTGTAGAAAAATTTAAATTTAAACTAGTTTCTCCTGGGAAAAAATGATGTTGAGTGTAAGAATAACCGAATTTTATATTGTGGTTTGGATTAGGGGAATAATCAAAATCAATTCTAGCGGCATAATCTTCAATTCCAGATATATACCCAAAGAAAATCTCATAACTTTCAGTACCAATACTAGAATTATAATTTGAGTTAAGTCCAAAATCTGTATTAAATGCATATCTACTATAAGTAAATGTAGTATTACTAAATAATTTGTCATTGAATAAATGATTCCATCTTAATGTAGATGTGATATTTCCATAGCCTAAACCAAAATTCAGTTCATCGGAATAATCCTCAACTCCCTCCTCATAATTAACTCCAAATCGGTCCCTTCCAATGTAACTACTTAAAAACACTCTATCTTTGTGTGATATCTTGTGATTAATTTTCATATTTAAATCATAGAAATACATACTAAGTGTAGTATTTTCTGGTAGAAAAGGTTTGACTAATAAATCGGCATAAGTTCTTCTCGCAGAAACAATAAATGAAGTTTTGTTTTTTATTATCGGACCTTCCAGAGTCACCTTAGATGAAATAAGGCCAAGTGTCACATCACCTTTGAACTCCTTCATATTTCCCTCTTTCATATCAATTTCTAATACAGATGACAGCCTGCCTCCAAATCGTGCAGGAAATCCTCCTTTGATTAAACTGACATTTTTTATTGCATCAGGATTAAAAACTGAAAACAATCCACCTAAATGAGAAGCGTTATATACAGGGACACCATCTAATAAGATTAAATTTTGATCAGGTCCTCCACCCCTCACATAGAATCCAGATGTCCCCTCACTACTTTGTACACCAGGTAAAAGTTGAATAGCCTTTAATACATCAACTTCTCCTAATAGTGCGGGGATTTTAAAAATTTGTTTAATAGGGATATTTATTTGTGAGGTCTGTGTTTGTTCTACAATACTTTTTTCTGAATAGAGTTTTACTTCTTCAAGTGCGGTGGTAGAGGGGAAAAATTCGACATTTTGTAAGGTGTTTTCATTTAGGATAATCAGTATTTTTTCTGTATTATATCCCATATATGAATAAACAATTTCATGTCTCCCTTCAGGTAGGGTTAAACTGTAAAATCCATAGTTATTTGAGCTTGTTCCTACTTTTAATGAATCAGAAAATATATTTACACCAACAATTGTCTCTCCATTTGTTTCATCACTAATAAATCCACTAATAGTATAATTTTTTTGTGTCGTTTGAGAGATAGATGTATTAAAAATAAAAAGTAATACTAGTAAATAGTTCCTCATTTTTCTTTTAAAGTTAGGAATAAGTTAAGTGTAAATTATAATGTTTTTTTTGTTTCACTATATTCTTTTTTAGAATAACAACACCTAATTTAAACAAATCGACTGAGTAAATAACATTAGGATCTTTTTTTATTACATCCCAGGTTTCAATCATTTCATCATTCCAGTTAATATCATCAAAAATTATAATTGTGGGGTAAATTAATTTTTGTTTTAAATTATAAAAATAATGTAATGTGGGTTTTTTTTTGTGGTCACCATCGATGAATACTATGTTAAACTTCTTTTTTTGTTTTAGTAAAATGGGAAAAGTTTCAGTATATAAACCTTTAATCAGGTGATATTTTTCTTGATTTATTTTTTTAAATTGTTTGTCCGCCATTTTACATAATTCACTAACCCCCTCCATTGTTGTAAAACAATCGTCTTCCTTATCTTTGATTGCGTTTAAAATATATGTTCCTGAGACACCCAAATTAGTTCCAAGTTCTAAGACTTGTGTTTTTTTGACACTTTGGATTAGCGAAAATAAAAATTGACACCAAATTTTACTCGCGGCAGCCTCTCTACAAATATTTTTTACACTAAGATTCTTTTCCAGACCTAATTCCTTATACGAAATCATCTTTTCATTTTTTAAGAGTGATTTTCTATATAGTTCACATGTTTCAAAGATTAAGATTTCATTTTTTGAAAATTGGTTTTTCTTAGTTTTTAAGAATGCCTCAAGTATATTGTTCAAGTATAATCCATTTTCATTTGATATATTTTGAATCGTTTTTTTTTCTTTTATTCGAATAGTTAATAACGATAGATGTTTTTTTATTTTTGATAAAAACATAAGATAAATATAATGATAAACATTAGAAAAGGTAAAAAAAAAGACATCCCATTTGTTTTAGAATTAATAAAAGAATTGGCCATTTTTGAAAATGCAGAAGTTGAAGTAGATCTAGATATAGATGTATTAGAGAATGACGCATTTGGTCCTGAGAAATTTTTTAATTTTTTGGTGGCGGAAATAGGTGGTAAAATAATAGGTATGGCTCTGTATTATCCAAAATACTCTACTTGGAAAGGTCGGTGTTTTTTTTTGGAGGATTTAATTGTAAGTAAAGATTATAGAAATCAAGGAGTCGGCACAAAATTATTTGAGAAACTAATTAAAATGGGAAGAAAAAATGGAATTAATAGGTTAATGTGGCAGGTTTTAGATTGGAATCAATCAGCAATTAATTTTTATAAAAAGTTTGACGCGACTATCAGTAGTAGTTGGTTAGATTGTAAATTAGACAAAAATCAAATTAATAATTATCAATTTGATGAGCGTTAAAAATGAGTATTTTTTCAATTTTTTAATTCTCTGATTTAAATAAAAAGTTGTAATATTAATCTCTTCAATTATAAGATTTTATGAAACAATATTTTTTTCAATTAGTATTTTTCCTTCTAGTTTCTACTTTTTCAAATGCCCAGGTGTTAAATGTTGAAAACAAGCGACAGATTTTTGAAAATGGGCTTAGTGGTTCTATTGAATTTGGATTGGATTATAATAGGTCAAAACAAACAGATTGGGAATTTACAATGACTTCACATTTACAATGGAAGCGAGAAGATTGGGGCGTATTATTATTAAATGAAATTAATTTCGATAAAGGTGGCGACACCGAATTTTCTAATGAAGGATATCAACACTTAAGGATAAATAGACACTTAAATAAAAAATATAGTTTTGAATTGTTCATTCAGAATCAATATGATCCTATTCGTGATATTGCCAACCGTCGACTCGCTGGAGTGGGGGGGCGATATAAATTACCACATGATAATTTTTTAGGTATCTCGTCTTTTTATGAATATGAAAAAATGGTTGATGATGATATTTTTTCGACAATTAGATTAAGTACTTATTTAAATATTCAAATTCAAATAAATTCTAAGTTTTTCATCCAAAACTCATTTTATTTCCAGCCCAATAGTAGAAATTTACTTGATTATAGAGTATTGGAAGAATTTTCTTTAGTTTTTGAAATATCAGAAAAAATATCATGTACTAATAATTTCAATATACTATATGACTCAGAACCACCGCTAGGAATTTCTAAATATATATATCGATTTGAAAATGGTTTCATATATAGTTTTTAATTTTCTACGGTTGATTTAAACTAAAATGATGTAATTCTAATTTATAAAATTTATAATATAGTGGAGATTAAATTTTTAACTGTATTAATTTCTTCTTCATCAACATATAGAGCTTGTTCATTAAAATTCATCCCAGGTGTAACCCAACCCGCTGACACAGAAGAATTATAAATGTCTTTTATAAAAAAATCAATTTTCTTCTTTTGAAGTAGGTGGGTGATTTTTTGAATATCAAAGTAATTAATTTGAGCAACTAATACATACGCCATAATTAATCTATATTTAATGTATCTGACTCTAAAGCGGTGCAATACCCACTTTGGACCATTTCATATAATAACTCTTGATCTAAAAGAGTCCAATAGTTATTATTTGTCATTGTCCAGGCGGAATCATCAATACAATAGATTCCCTCAGTTAAGGTTAGTTGTACAGATTCTAGATTATAAATCTGAGAGTATTGATGTTCGATACACTCAACACAAATGATTTCTGCTTCATCGTTTTCCACTTTGTTACAAGAGACAATTATTAGAATAAGACACAACCACCAACTTTTATTTAATATTATAGAATTTCTCAACACTCCCATTGTTATATATTTCAAAATATAATTTACTATTTTTTCTTTCTCTGCCTAATAAATCTAAGGTTTTAATTAATACTTTTTCATTATCAGGACTTTCATCCAATGTGATCCAGTCTCCGGTAAGTCTGACATTATCAATGTATAAATAACTTCCACGATCTCCTTCAAATTCAAATCTTATAATCACATCATTCTGTCCCGCCGCCGACTGAATATTAACAGATTTTTCCATCCATTCAGTAGAGTTAGGAATGAAATTATTCCCCACATTCCCGTCATTTGTGGTGATTAACTCTTCAGTATCCCACTCCGCCCTTATTTGCCATGTCTCCCCACAATCTTTAGAATAGGAAATTTTGAGAAGATCATCCGTTTGATTATTTCGTTTGCCATAGGCAAGATCAAACCATATTTTTAAAGGTTCTCCCATCCCCAAGCTAAAATTGGTTAAATCTAAATTAGGAGTATATAAATAATGTTTTTGATAACAATCAAAATATCTACTTCGTATTCTTACTGAACCAGAAGAGGTGGTAGAAGAAATTGGAGATCTGGTCCAACTTATTTCATCTTCGGGAGATTGTATCGTCCACTCTAAATTCGCACTTGTGTTATTTGGAAAGTTTATGTTTTCAAAACTTTCCATTAAATCAGTCTCAGACACATAAACATCATAGGTTTTAGTTTTAGTACTTTCTCCAAAAGAGTTTGTGACAGTTAATGTAACATCATATGTCCCCGGATTTAGATATGTTACTGATGGGTTTTCTACTGAAGAAAATCCAAGGTCAGTTCCAGGCAGGTCCCACATAAAAGAAACATTTTCATCCATAGTGGTGGTGGTATTTGTAAATGAAATAGTTGTGTTGTTACATATTCTATCTGTGATTGAAACAAAAAAATCAACATTAGGTAAGCATTCGGAGTCTATATAATTGTCGTGTGTTCCCGTCTCCCATAGATTATCATTTTGCCATAGATTATCTCTGTTTGAAACAGATGAATTTAAACAATTATTCATTTTTTCAACTTGACCCTCAGTAAACATACAGGTACATGATGAGTAGTCCATAAAGTTTTGAATATTGTCTAAACCTCCACAGCTCTCTTGAGATAGATTACATGTTGAATAAGCCCCAATAGTATTTGGGGTGTCGTCGACCCCATCATCTGATTCACAGTTTTCGAGGGCCCCATTAGAACCCCACCCCCATGTATGTTCTAAATTAAAATAGTGCCCAAATTCGTGACTTAGAGTATGTCTTTTATAAGGGGTGTTATTTGAGGTCCCAACACTTCCTACATATTCATGGTTAATTATAATTCCTTCCACATCAAACCATAGAGTTCCCGGTAAATATGTATATGCGGCAGCACCAATGTTTGAATCAATATCTTCCACCACCCAGATGTTCACATATTTAGAGTCGTCCCAGGCAATTAGCTCTTTAATACAATCATTTGCTTGATTTGTCATATCTGAAAATATTCTATTTATTCCTGTGGTACAATCTCCATTGGGATCTAGTTTTGCCAGTTTAAACACCACATCAGCATCTCCAACGATATTTGTAAATGTACTCACCACATTCTCCAAATCATTGTTTAACATATTGTAATCCTCATTTAGGATGTTCACAGCATCATTAATTTGTTCCACCGAGATATTCTCTTCTTCACCAATAGCGTGTCCATTGTGGATAATATGAAAAACAATTGGAATCACTTTCGGCCCACCCTCAACGTTATGATTATTATTAATAATCTTTTGATTCATTTTGAAGAAGTCAGTCTTTCTATGTTCCTTCATTACCTTATCAGTACCACAGAGTCTTATTTCTTGAGCAAAGAAATAATTCATATTTGACATAAAAAGTAAAATTAGTAAATGTCTCATTGTTCCTTTCGGATAAATATTAATCGACCATTTTTGTAATAAATTCCTGTGTTTAAAGTTGATTTTTGAGTGTGTTCTCGACCAAATAAGTCAAAAATTCTGTTGTCAAGTAAAATGGGGTAGTTGTTATCTTCTAGTCTTTGTTGAATGTCGTTTTGATTTCCCACTCTAAAATTATCGATGTATAACCAGTTTCCACCAACATTATTAGAAATATATTCTGCCCCAACATTTGTCATAATAATAGTGTCAGATAAAAGGTATCCCCGACCTGTAAATTCAAATTTTATTATAACACTTTCTTGTCCAGCAGAAGATCCTAAATTGACAAATTTTTCATTCCAATCATCAAAATCGGGAAGATATTCATTAAAATAAGTATTTTGATTATTTACTAAATCTTCAACATCAAATGTAGCCCTTTCCATAAATGGTTGATTTGTATGTTTACGTGAAACAATTAATTTGTCAGGGATTATACTATTTCCCTCTTGATTCAAATAAGGTAAACGTTTGGCATATGCAACATTAAAATATAATCCGAAAGGGTTATCGTTTGTGTGACTAGCATCACTACAATTTATTTCAGGACTATAAATCTGTTGTTTTATATTCTCTAATCCGGCAGAAAAATTTTTACTTCTAATACGAATAGATTGTTCTCCTTCAAACGCTCCTTCTTGTGATCTTTGCCAATTGGTTTCATTGGTAAATCCATCCAGGATATACCAACTTGGTTCTTCAGGGACTTCATTTATGGGAAAATTAAGACTCTCAAAATTCTCAACAAAAGGTGCTGTAGTTTGGTCTAAGACAACTATGTAGTTTTCTTTTTTTAACTCAGAGTTCCCACTTGAGTTAGAAACTATTAATGTGACGTCGTGTTGTCCAGAGGTGTTATATGTCACGGTTGGGTTTTTTAGATTAGATGAAGATGGATTTGCTCCAGGAAAAAACCATTCGTAATTTATTTGGTTTGCCGGCACATTATAGCTCATGTCTTCAAAAGACACACTAAACCCATTATTTGTTCCTAAAGCTCCAATCGCATCACCCACAACTTTAAAATCGGCGATGGGAAAACAGTTCACATATGGTTCTGAAAAAAATTGTTCATCATTTGTCCCTGTAATTTCTAGATTTTCTTCAGACCACAAGTTGTTTCGAAATCCTGAGTTTGAATTTAGTGCCGCAATCATTCTTTGTTTTTGACCATTGCTGAACATATATGCACAATTAGTATAGTCCATTATATTCGCGACATTATCTAATGTTTCACAGGAAATTTGTGACTCATATGAAAAACACCCAGAAGCTCCTATTGTGTTTGGTGTGTCATCAACACCATCATCAGTACCACAGTTTTCTTCTAACGAAGGGTCATTGGTGCTTCCCCAAGGATGTGGTAAATTAAAATAATGTCCAGCCTCATGTGACATTGTGTGTCTCCTCCAGTTACTATTACTGGAAGTTCCCGTGGTACCAAAGTAATCGTGTTGACAGAGAATCCCCTCATGATTAGTTGGTGCTGAACCGGGATAATATGCATAAGCGGCAGCACCACTCGCCACATTTGCAACTGTCCAAATATTTAAGTACTTTGAATTATCCCAATAAGTATCATCTTTCACATTTTCCCCTCCATTAAAGGTCAGGGTAGATTGATGATAAGTCATTCCCGTTGTACAATTTCCATTAGGATCTTTGCTGGCTAATCTGAATTCAATTCCCACATCAGCAACAACATCTTCGAATCCACGAGCTTCTGTTGTTATTATTTGCGCGATAGTATTCTCTCCTAAAAGAAGTGTTTGATCATTATCAACCAAGATGTTAATTATACCACCACAAAAACGATTATTCCCTGGGTCATCCGCGACCATGATAATATTATCGGTTCCATTATTGATTATACAAATAGTATCATTCTTTTTCACGGATTGGTTATTATTTATTACCCATTCGATTGTGGTTTGTTCATTGTTATTGTTAAGGGAAATATTTACTATATCTGTATTGTTTGCTACGGATGGAATAAATTCTCCATCAATATTAACTAAATCATTATTTCTTAAATTGAAATCATCATTCATACTATTTATTGCAGATTGAACTTGTGTAAGACTAATACGTTCATCTCCATAATCATGTATAACATGTACGACTACTGGAATGATAAAAGTAGTATCGGATAGTCTTTTTTCATTATTGTTCTGGATAAACTCTTTTGTAAACAATTCTAATTGTTCTAAGACAATAGCTTTTTCAGGATGTAATAATAACTCTTGTTGTACCATTTTATCGGTGTCACATTTATTATTTTGGGCTTGTAAAATAATTGTATTAGAAAACAGAATTAATAATAATAATACGGTTCTCTTCATGTGAATTAATTCAAGATTTAGTGAATTATAATTATTTCAGAAAGACGAGAGTCTGTTCCTTCAACACTAAGTATATATGTTCCTTTATGACTTAATTGAAACAAATCCCCTAATTTATATTCATAACTTCCCGCATCTAGTTTCAATTGTTTTTCTCCTAACCTTCTACCTAAAAAGTTAGTTAAAGAGATAACAATATCAGTGTTTTCAATAAGTTCGAAAGAGATGTTCCCATCATCAACAGTTGTTGGGTTTGGAGAAATTGTTAAGTTGTCAATATTAAAATTTCTACTTGCTGATTCGTTTTGAATAACACTACTATTCCCGATCAAAATATTGTCTAAATATAACCAGTTCCCCCCAATAGTACTAGCTGTGATATATTCAAGAAATCCATCAGCATCCACCAGGTGTGATGAGTATTGGTCTTCACCTGTCCCAACAAATTCAAATTTTATAATCGCATCAGTTTCACCCGCAAGTTGTTGTATGGTAACACAAAATTGTTGCCATTCATCATCATTTGGAACAAAAGAGTTGAAATATATTTTATCTGTTGTAACTAGATTTTCCTGTTGTGACAAAAAGGACCCTTGTGTTCCTGGTCTAGTTGATAATCTTGGACGTTCTGTCCATTGCATAGCATCACATAATTTATAAGAAATTATTAATTCATCATGATGAATAGAATATGTGTCAGTAACAAATCCATCATCATCTTGTTCCACCGCTGTATAGGGTAGTCTTTTAGCATATGCCACATCAAAACATAACATTAATGGATCAGAACCAGTAGTTGTGAATTCTGATAGATTTAATTCTGGTGTAGAGAATTCATGTGATCTCCTCTCATAACCATAATTCTGACTTTTTATTTTAAAAGATGATACTCCTTGACTTGAAACAGTTTCAGTTCTTTGCCAGTGTTGTTCCCCAAAATCTTCACCAACCCACCATATTTCAGACTCCATATTTGGAAATGATGTGGATTCAAAACTCTGAGAAAGTCCTGTTTCAGCTGATACATCACTTTGAGAGAGTATGGTTATATAATTTTGCACTAAAGTGTCTCTACAGAAACCACCATTACATGCTGTAAGTGTTACATCATAACTCCCGGGGGTGTTATATTCAACTGTCGGATTTGTGTTTATTGAGTTACTAGGAGATCCACCAGGGAAACTCCACTCGTAAGTTATATCTTCAGTACGATAATTGTAGGTAAAATTTTCAAATGTTATTGATGCTCCAGAACAACCCAAGTCGGTATCACTCCTGAAATCAGGAATTGGACTACATTCTACATAAGGATTATTATTAACACTTTCATCATCAGTTCCTGTTTCAGCCAAATTCGATTCTTGCCATAAGTACCACCTATTTCCAGCTAAACTATTAGCCGCCGCCAACATTCTGTCAGCTTGTCCCTGTGTAAACATATGTGCACAACTAGAATAATCCATTATATTTTGTACATTATCTAAAGAACCATCACATGTAGTCTGTTCAAGGGGACATCCTACCGCATTTCCATCTGTTCCTATAGTTGGTGGAGTATCTTCAACCCCATCATCAATTGAACAGTTACCATCTTCACCAGGACTATTACTACCACCCCAAGGATGATCAAGGTTAAAAAAGTGTCCCATTTCATGAGGCATTGTATGTCTGGCCCAGTTTCCACCGGTTGGGCCATTGTCGGTATTAGTGTTCCAATCCCCAAAATAATCATATCTACAAAAAATATAATCCCCATATTCACTACTACCTGAACCTGGTTTAGTGGCGTAGGCAGCCGCAGAACTCATATTTTCATCAAAAGTTTTAACCACATAAATATTAACATATTTTTTATCATCCCAATTAGTCAGAGACATTACTTTTGAACCAGAATTTTCAGTCCAAGTTGATGCTGTTCGGGTGACACCATATGTACAATTCCCATCAGGGTCTTTAGTTGCTAGTCTAAATTCAATTTGTGGAAATCCAACAATATTTGTGAATGAGTCAATTACCTGTGATAAGTCGTCATTTAATCCATTAAAGTCTTCATTAATTCTAAATATTCCATTATCAATTTGTTCGTAACTTATATTTTCCTCTTCATAGTTATGTATTACATGAACAACAATAGGAATTATATATGGTCCGGATAATCTATGACTTTCGATGTTTTCAATAAAGTCTTTTGTAAAAATTTCTAATTGATCTAAAACTTGTTTTTTTTCAGGATCAGTTAAGGCTTCTTCCATAAGTTTTGTAGTTCCACAAAATTTCCTTTCTTCACTTTGAGCGAAAACAACACTATTAAAAATAATAATAGTAAGAAGAAAATAGATATATCTTTTCATATTATAAGTGTTTAAATCTATAAATTCATTGGACACAAATATACTAAAAAATAGTAAAGAAAATAATAGAGTTGGTATATTACAATAAGAGGATTACAAATTAGACAGGAATTTGTAGACCTCTCCAATTTTACTACAAGTGATTATATTAATATTTTTATACTTTTCATGTATTTTGTTGTGAGAGGAAATCATTATATTCTTGAATCCTATTCTTTCAGCTTCTGTTATGTGTGTTTCAATTCTAGGGATGGGTCGGATTTCTCCATTCAGTCCAACTTCACCAGTGAAACAGATTTTGGAATTAATTACAATGTCTTTATGTGAAGACAGTATTGCTGCTACAACACTTAAATCCATGGAGGGGTCAGTAACGTTGATGCCTCCAGCAATATTTAAAAAGATGTCTTGTGTACTTAATTTAAATCCACACTTTTTCTCTAAAACAGCTAATAACATATTTAATCTTTTCAAATTAAATCCGTTCGATGACCGTTGTGGTGTTCCATAAACCGCGTTAGTAACTAGTGCCTGTACCTCTACCAAAAAAGTTTTTTGTCCTTCAAAGGTGGATGATATAGCTGTACCACTGAGGTTCGCCATTTTGTTTTCAATTAAAATAGTAGATGGATTTTTTAGGGGTAACAAACCAGTTTCTGTCATTTCATAAATACCAACTTTTGAGGTGGTCCCAAATCTGTTTTTCTGTGCTCGAAGAATCCTATATTGGTATTGTTGATCCCCTTCAAAATTCAATACAACATCGACCATATGTTCTAAAACTTTTGGACCAGCAATTTGGCCTTCTTTAGTAATGTGTCCAATTATAAAAATTATGGTTTTAGTGATTTTTGCAAATTGTACTAATTCTGCACAACATTGTTTAATTTGACTAACGGAACCTATCGTAGATTCTATGAAATTACTATAGAGTGTTTGTATTGAGTCAATAATGATTAATTTATAGTTGTTTTTTTCACAATGTGCAATTATTTTAGATGTAGATGTTTCAGTGTATATATGACAGGCTTTGTTTTTTATACCAATTCTATCAGCTCTCATTTTGATTTGTGTGGTGGCTTCTTCTCCAGAGACATATAGAACATCATCCGTCCCATTTAATACTAGTTGTAACAATAGAGTTGATTTTCCTATTCCAGGTTCACCACCCAGTAAAATAATAGATCCCTCTACTAAACCACCACCTAATACCATGTCTAATTCTGGATCTAAGGTTGGAAGACGGATACTGGAATTATTTTCTATATTTTGAATCAGTGTTGGTTTAGCTTGTGAGTTAATAGTAAATCCTTTTGTATTTGATTGTTTAGATTTTATCTCCTCCACAATCGTATTCCACTGTTTACAATTAGGACATCTTCCCAGCCATTTTGGTGTTTCATGACCACAATCTTGACAACAAAAAACTTTTTTATTCATAACTACGTCGATATAAAAACAACATCCCAATAACTCCTGTTATAATAATCATTATAGCCTGTGAAGTATGTACTATGATGGCGAAAAATTGTGCTATTTCACGACTAATCCCTAAAATAGTTAAAGCTTTAATCACGAGATAATGATATGATCCAATACCACTTGGAGTTGGAACAACCATTCCTAGACCACCCGCAACCATGATAAATAAACCTTGAGCCAAGCTTAATTGTAACGTTTCTTTAAAACAATAAAAACAAACTATCGTCATAAATAAATAACATCCCCAGATTGATAAAGTATAGAAGAAGAATAAGTATTTATTTGGGATGTCTTTAATTGATAAAAACCCATTTTTTATTCCAGTCCAAAACTCTTTTAGTTTTTTTAGTATTACTTCGTTGAAAATAAATTGTTGAAATTTGTAAATAAGTATACAAGAAGTTATCAGTATAATTAAAATAAAAAAAAGATATGTTGGAAATATGAAACTTTGTGAAAAAAGCAAAAAGTGGTTGTAGTTTAATGCCACCACCAGAATTATACATATTCCAAGTATTATAAAATCTATTAACCTTTCCAACAAGACATGTCCAAATAGTTCTGAAACAGGAATGTCACTTACCTTGTTGAGCGCCGTACACCTTATAAGTTCTCCACTTCGTGGGATGAAAGAATTAAATAGATATCCGAATGCTATTGCGTGAATTAAATCGGACTTTTTAGTGATATAATTCGGTTTTATTAACAATCTCCATCTTAAAGCCCTAAAAATAAAAGCTGAGTACCCTAAAAACATTGATAAAAAGACCCACTTGAAAGGGATGGTTTTTAGTGAATTTTTAAATGCTACCAAATCAAGATCTTTAAATGCTATCCACAACAAGAACCCACCAAAAAGTAAAAAAATTAATGTGTTAAGGTATTTTTTTGAAAATTTCATTAATCTATAGAGTTGGTTGTTTCGTTTGGAAAAATAATCGTAGGAGAGTAGTTTTGACTGAGTTCTTGTTTTATATATCCATATGAAACAATGATAACAACATCCTTTTTATTCATTTTTAGTGCTGCGGGACCATTAATCCCAATTTCACCTTTCTTTTGACCTTCAATTACATAAGTTTCTATTCTTTCTCCATTTGAAACATTTAAAACTTGTACTTTCTCACCCGCCACAAGTTTGGCGGCGTTCATTAGAATGGGATCAATGGTGATGCTCCCAATGTAGTCGACATTTGCTTCCGTAATGGTTACCCTATGAATTTTTGATTTCATTATTTGTATTAACATAATTCCAATCCAGTATTATCTATTAAACGTATTTCTCCAACATATGCGGCTATTAAGACTCTATATTTCTTATTACAATTTATCTTTTCAACAAAATTAAAGTTTTCTACATTGATTAGTTCAAAATAATCTAATTTTATCAGAGGGTCATTTAGAATATTTTTCAACACCTCTTCTTTTATATGGTCGATTATCTTTTTATGAATTTTAGCATCTTTTGAATGTGTAAAATATATATTTATTTTTTCAACGAATTCGTTTAGAGTTTTAAAAAGTTTAGTGGCCACTTTTATTTGATTTGAATTTAAATGTTTGTTTCTTGAACTAAGAGCAAGTCCATTATTTTCTCTGACTGTGTCGACACCGGTAATTGTGGGTGAGTCCGGAAAGGTTTTTTTATATAAACGAATAATCCATAGCTGTTGGTAGTCTTTTTCACCAAAATAAGCGGTGTTGGGTTTTACAAGTTGAAAAAGTTTATGTACAATAATCATCATTCCTACTAAATGTCCAGGTCTTTTTTCCCCTTCTAGTTGACAAAAAACATTATGACTTTTAGTAAAGTTTTCAATTCTTTCCTCTTCTCTCTTGTCTATATCGTATCTGTCATCATCTGGATACATTTCTTGATCGCTTGGAATGAATACAATATTGCATTTTGTTTGTTTCAGTTTATTTATATCACTCTCTTCTTGTTTTGGGTAATTGATAAAGTCTGTTTTGTTGTTAAATTGTTTTGGGTTTATATAAATGGAACAGACTGTATAATTATGTTTTTTTGTTGATTGATGTATGAGAGAGATGTGTCCTGTATGAATTGCTCCCATTGTAGGTACAAAGCCAATAGTTTTGCCAGGTTTTTTATAAATATTTAAAACCTTAATTAGGGATGATATAGTTCTACAAATTTTCAAAACGGTCGTCACAATTTATTTCTAAAATGTACGTTATTTTTTAGTAAAGATGGTAATTTTTTGTTAACTTTGCCACTCCTAATTTAATTAAAAGTAAGATTGTAGATGCAGAAAAGAATTTTAATAGTTTCCCAAGAGGTTTCTCCATATATTTCAGAAAGTAGTTTAGGTGA
>Ga0163179_10000749_pt1 | contig 23101 bp, 18 predicted proteins | sample AtlANTMetagenome_FD_109643 | JGI IMG/M metagenome (GOLD analysis project Ga0163179, IMG submission 109643) | Marine eukaryotic phytoplankton communities from the Atlantic Ocean - Atlantic ANT 2 Metagenome | ecosystem: Environmental > Aquatic > Marine > Oceanic | place: North Atlantic Ocean...
CTTTGGTGGCCTCAATCCTGGCTGAGCCGGGGTTTTAGACATGAATCTCAAGGCATTCGCGACACTATCTTGTCCCGAAATGTTCCACAATGCCCCTCTAGCAACGGCTTGAATGTCACCGAAGGCTTCGGATACAGATAGAATCGGTGTACATGGAACACCCTGTTGGCTGAATGCCGATATCCAATAATCGACAGGATGTTTTCTAATAATCAAAGATAGTGTTTCGACGATTTCATCTCTCGCAGCCAATCGACCTGCATTGTCAGCAAGTTCTGATCGCAGAAGCTCTTGCGCCCCGGTTGCCTCACAGACACCAATGAACTGTGCATCATTCCCACAAGCAAGAATGAACCACTCGTCTTTGGCTTGAAATGCCTGGTAAGGGACAATATTCGGATGTGCATGACCCATCCTTCTTGGATCATCTCCAGAGGCGACCCAGTTTTGTGCTTGGTTGACCATCGCCATCAATGCAACATCAAACAGACTGAGGTCGATGATTTGCCCTTCACCTGTTCTTTCGCGATGGAATAGAGCCGCAAGAATACCATTGCCCGCGGTCATTCCCGTCAAGACATCAATCCAAGCCACTCCCACCTTGGCAGGTTCACCATCAGCCGTTCCGGTGACCGACATGATTCCCGTCATGGCCTGCAGTGCGATATCGTATCCTGGCTCAGAGGCTCGCGGGCCGGTTTGTCCATATCCAGTAATTCTGCACAGGATTTTACCTTCAAATATCTCAGAAGATAGCCCCAATTTCTCTAGGGTCCCCGTACGAAAATTCTCCACAACCACATCAGCGCAATCAATCATCCGACGCAACAATTCAATGCCATCATCTGATTTTATATCGAGAATCATTGAACGCTTTCCTCGATTACAAGCGTGAAAGTATGCAGCATCATCTTCGATAAATGGTGGCCCCCATTTACGAGTATCATCACCCCAATCTGCTTCGACTTTGACAACATCTGCACCCAAATCAGAAAGCATTTGTGTGGCCCAAGGGCCTGCCAAAATACGACTTAGATCGAGGATACGGATGCCATCGAGTGCACCCATCAACGATCACTGACCTGCATTTGCCAAGCCCGCTCATCAAGCGAGGCAGAGAGCGTGCGACGGTCGAGAACTTCCTGCCCTTCCTCGGCAGATAGGATGGTTTCACAAGCTGCATGAGCGAGAGTCGCTGCATCATGAAGAGAGGCTCCTTGAGAAAGAGCCGCAGCCATAGCCACCGCCGCTGCATCGTGCAAACCGATGATTTGTCTAGCTTCATCAAGCATACAGGGGATATGGTGTTCTTCTTCAGCTGTGTATAACCACAGTCCATGTGTCCCACCAAGTACAATCAACGCTTCCCAATGATATTTTTGAATCAAATCTCGAGCTGTGTCTAAGGCCGATTCCAATCCCAATCTACGGCGTGTCAATTCCAAACCTCGAATTTCAAACAAGACACAGGTGGCTCCATCCGTACGATTGAGGCCAGTCAATTTTGGGTCGCAAATCGTAGGTATCCCATTTCCATTTGCGGCTGAAATCAATTGTTGTGCACCTTCATCAGTAATCGCACCCTTGTTGTAATCAGATAAGATGAGTACATCAGCATCAGACAAAGATGCCAACGCAGAAACTGTCAGTCGCTGAGACACGGCCGGTGGCATGTCATCCTGTGGCTCGTCATCAATCTGCAATAGTAACTGGTTCTGGTCAATCAGTGATTCACGCGCACCGTAAACTCTGGTTTTCACAACGGTTTGTCGACTCGCAACAACACGCAATCCGTTGGTCCCAATCCCTTCCTGCTTGAGGTTAGATGCCAAGGTTTGTCCAGCTTCATCACCTCCGATAATGCTGAACAAACGCGCATTCAAACCGAGTGAGTTGAGACCCCTTGCTACGTGTGCAGCGGCGCCGGCAAACTCCTCTGTTGAAGTCACTTTCACTGCAGGAACTGGAGCAGTTGCATTCAGTCGGTTTGCCCAGCCGTGAACGTAGCGATCAAGTACTGAATCACCGACCAGCGTCACATTTGTCGGTGGCATTTCATCGACAAGTACTCGCAAGCGCTTGAGGCGGTCGACCTCAGCCTGAATGATTTCATCAAGTACCCACGGCATCGTTCTCACCTCTGCGAGGCATAGGCGCTAATTCAACTTCGCCCGTACCACACCGAGGATTGTACGATGCTCTTCGTCTGAAATAGAGAGTGTGTTTCGCATGCTTTCGAGCATGTTTTCTTCATCATCACTGACATTTCCATCTTTCCAAGCGGCTTCCATCGCTGAGCAGTAGGCCTTGAGGCGATCATCGAGGTGGTCACACACCCAATCAAGTTGAACTTCACGAGCTGAATCAAGGCCCAGCATTGAGGCCAACGAGTCCAACATTGCTTGTTCATTGGAATCCACTTCACCATCTTGCCATGCCACCTCAAGCATTTGCTTGTACAAAGAACTGTTTTCTGCATCTGGCTTGACTGAATCATCTCTGGCCTGTTTTTCTAATGGCTCAGTTTGATGGGGTTCCAATCCAAGATACATCGACATATCATCTAAAATGGACTGTTCATCTTTTGTAACCACGCCATCAGACCAAGCACTACGAACAACATTATCGTAAATGGCCAAGCGATGATCTAAGGGCAAATCCCGGCCATCCAATGAAGTTGGTTCATCAGGTTCTGGTGCTGAATGTGGGTAGTATGAACCTGATGAGTCGATATTGCGCAACACATCCAGTAAGGATCTCGCATGATTGTGTAGTGACTTAACTTCGACTTCATTGCCCTCAAACTTGACACTGCGCTGATGTAACTCAGCAACGAGTTCTCCAGCTGCTTGGCGACCTTCATTGCTCAAACCATACACGCGACATCTTTGCTTGGCACCTGCAACATGTCTTGTTTCCTCGATGATATGCGATTTTTCGCGAAGTTTCTTAAGTGTGCGAGGAAGGTGCTTACGAGCAATCCCAATTGCATCCGAAACCCCAGCTTGTGTTAATTCGGGGCGACCTTCCCAAGGATTGTCACCCAATGGCGTATCCCACAGGTGTAGCAAAACTCGTTGCTCAACGGTTAGTGTCAGCAACATTCCACCCGTCAACCCAGCACCTCGTGGAGGGGCGTGGTTCGTGATGACTCTTAGGTAATTCGCCAGAATGCTACTTCAACAGGCGTTGCAATCAAAGGTCGACTGTCACGGGAGGATTGTATGGCCGCGAATAGTACAGGGGGAAGTCGGCTCCCTGTCCCTGTGAAACGTGGTAATTCTTGGGTCGTTCTGGGCAACACTGCAAATCGACTTTGGGAGCGTGGGTGTTTCGGTAAGCCCATACGTGATGGTGTACAACTCACCACAACCGAAGTTCTCTGTGCTCATCGGTTGAGAGGTTTACCCTTGCCACATGATCAATGGTTGCTAGAAGCCCTTGATGAGTACCCAAATCTCCTGCTTGAATCTGAGGTTCTAGACGCCCTTCGATTCCCTGGCGAAAAAGTTGTACTCGCAGAGAACTTGAGTGCAGCAAATGCTGTTCTTCTCGATTCTCGCTCTTGGGCGTTGCGTTGGTCAAGAAATGTCATGCCCAAGGAGGCCCTACCTCTTGCTGAAATTCGGTGGGTCAAAGCCAGCGATATCATCGATTGGAAGGAATTGCAAGAATGGACCGCAAATGTTGAGTCGGGTGGCAGAATTGCAGAGTTGTTAATCATCGATGATGAACACAGTGTTGTGACTTATCGTAGTAAATTTCACCAACCGAAGGGATCTCTGAATAATCCGTTTCGCGAGTTGGACAACGAACAACGTCGAAGCATTGCGCACGCTTGGTCCGATTCTCGAGAAACCTCCGAGGGTACTTGGTTGGATATTGACCCTGAGAATTGGCATCTAAATGGCATTGGAATTCGATTGGAAGGAGGGATTTGGCTTACAGAAATTGAAGGGCGAATTGTCAGTCGCATCATCAATCCAACCATGCCAAACCCCACGGGGCAATTGGGTCGAGTGGTCGAATTACTCGCAGATTTACTATCGAAAGGAGTCGCAATTCGTTCAGGATTCAAGTACGGTACCCGTTGGAGAGCCTACGCAGGCGCAGTTGGTAGCGAACACGCACCTTGGCTAATTGTCCCTGTTGAAGAGGCACCGACAAACTGGGGCGAGGCTTGTTTGTCAGCCCGACTTGCTGCAAATGTCAACAAATTGTGGTTATGTGCTTTCGTAACTGGAAACAACGAGTGGAGATATCTTGCGATTGAACGCCCGCCATCAGACTCTAGGTGGACAAATCCAGTTAAGCACTAGAATTGACGTAAATTACCGAATTCATCGTACCGATCCAATTCTGGTTGAGCCTGTGCCATGATTTGGTCACTGGGTTTACGAATCGGCATTTCCTCTGTAGTTTTCTTACCACCTCTGGTACCACTACTGATGACCCAGAATGCCATCAGAATCGAAATCAGCTGCACATTGTTTGACGGCTCAGCCATCCACATCAACACACCCCCGACACTACCTGGAGGTTCGGCCTGTAGTGTCACGTTAAATTCACCAGCCAAACCAAACTCGTCGTAAAGTTGAACCTTGCCGTTTGCGAGCATCCCAGGTGACAGTAAACCATTCGGATTGATTTCCAAGGCGAGTACACTGCCTGGCCCCAGGCTTTGTCTGTAGTCTGTCGTCGCAATACGGGACAGAGGACCTTCAATGACGACATCATAACTGGTCGTTCCTGAACCATCAAACGACAATACATGTTCAAGAGTGACTACTGAAGTCACATCAATTTCCCCCTCTAATAATTCTGGAATAAGCCGATTACTTACAATCGACCACTCGAGTATGATATCTGTCGCTGGATTCTGTGTTCCACAACCCAGAGTACCCTCGATGAATCCAGTGGTCCCTGGAGTTGCTGATTGGGAGAATGCTAGGGGGAAATCTGCTGTTTCACCTGCGACAAGCATTCGAGCACCGATTAGGGATACGACTCTTCCATCTGAACTGGTCAGTTGAGACCAAGGCATACATTCTTGTTTTGCTGTAAATGTAATTGGAACATTCTCATCGCCCAAAAGACGTGTAGGGGTTCTAGGTGGCATGATTTCTGCATGACCTGGACCCGGATGTGAGACAGTAATGTCTGCACCGCTACTATCTACTGAATCAATGGAAACCGTCCAAGGGACCAGTCTACCATGGCCATCTCGAATTTGAATGCCATCAGCACCGAAGGAACCCGAAGTGAAAATATCACCTTCATCATCGTCAATACCGTTTTCCAAGCTGGCATCTTGGTCCGCTTCGATGACCTTTAGATAGGCATGATCAGGATCACGATTGACCTCGTTGTGTTCAAAATCAGCATGGTGACGATCTTCCTGCGTTACCAGCAACCCGTGTGCCGGTAAATCCCGATCAAAACCAGAATCGACGCGTGTCTCCATCCAGATGTATTCACCGGGAGCAATTGTGAATCGAACAGTTCCGGCATTCGGGACATGTGGTAAAATTGTGTATGATTGGTTTTCAGCGACCAAAGAACCGATGGATAAGTCCAATGGTTCAATTGCACCAATCAAATCCAAGGTACCTGAAGTGGGTAGAGCGGGGGTACGCCCATTCCCATTCCAGTTGCCACTGGCCATGATATCCCAAGCACCAACACCACTCCAATCACTACTCGGCACTGCGGTATGAACATCATACAAATCTACAGCTCCCAGCATGTGAAGCATTTCATGAATCATCGTGCCCAAGCCATTGGAAGAAAATGAGGCCATGGTGTAAGCTCCAATTGACTTCCCTCCGGCTTCAAAGCCAGGCGAGAGTGGAGCGTAATGGCTCCAAATCGAATTCTGCCCCCCTCCATCTTCTTGTGCATCTCCTGTATGAATTACCAAAAGGCGGTCGACCCAACCATCTTTGTCGAAATCATAGGGTGCCATGTCGACGTTGTCAAAAGTCTCGGTGAGCGCCTCTTCGACCAAACCTGCTGGTCCTCCAGTGCTCTCATCGCCGATGTCGCGATCCGTACCAGAATCTCGCCCATACGCCGCTTCTGAATGATGTGCTGTATGGATGGTTGATTGGACATCTGCTGTCAAAATCGAACGCCCATTGCTAATTTCAGAAAAATATGTGGCGGCAGAATTTGCACCCATCAACATTGAGTTCGCACGATCGACAGTATTGCTGTCCGCAAGGGAATCAGGGAATTCGACAATTACGACCAACCACCGCTCATCATCTTGCATCTCAACGATTTCCGCATCATTGGTCATGATGACTTCTTCACGAATCGCATCAAAAATCGGCATGTAGAGGTGTGGCTGCCCAGCCAACCATTGTCCTGCAAGCACAATTGCAATGGCAATTGCGACCCGAGCAAGCCGACTCATATTCACTGCGAGAACCGCGTAATGCTTCAAGCCCACGCCTCTGGGTTTGACGAAATCATCAAACTAATCAGAAAAAACCAATTTACCAAGAGCAGATTCGCGATCTCGAAGTTCAGTCGGCATATCCAGCCAATTGAGACCTGTTAATTCGCATTCTCGGGAAATAAGTGACTGGCGAAAATCAACTGGCAAGGGCAACCCATTGCACCCACTGATGACCAATTCGCTGACATCATGTCGGACCACTGCATCAAGCAGAGCATCTCTCGCATCGGGGTCTAAACATAGCGCCTGAGCTTCTGCCCAACCCAAAGAGCTTGGAGCACTCGTCGAAGGAAGGGAGGGGCACGCCCCTTCACAATGGCACATTGCGAATAATTTACTATGCAATTCGCCTTGTGAATCAAACACCGATGTTGGGGGCCTTGCAGCATCTGAAAGGATTGCTTCGGGGGCACCCCGGATGGCTATTTCAGGCAACAAAACCAGAAAAATGGCCAATGTGAACCAGATGCTGTCAAGTGCAGATGGACCTACCAACCACCAAATGAATAGTATCGAACCGTGGACTCGAATTCTGAATGGGTCAATCGTGTCACTATTCATGAGCGAATACAATCTAGCAAAGGTCAAACCAATTAACGAAATCAGGGTTAAAAATATCCACCATGAAATTCCAATCCCTACTTCAAACAGCAAAACGGCATCATATCTGGGATTGATTCCATCAATATCACCAAAGTTACCTGCGCTCTCAATCGCTAGGGGATATCCCCAAATCCACCAATATATGGCAGCGAGAAGAGCAATCGAACCCCCACCGACTGTAACGTTTCTTACCCATCTACGCTCGCTGGGTAGTAGACCTTGTCGTGAAAACGAAAGAAGTTGCTGAATCGCAAATGGCATCGTGCTGATTAGAGCCATCAAGCCAATCATTGACCAACGTGTGGCCATCCACCCATGGGGGTCATAGATGGTTACAGAGCCCTGCTGGGCTGAGGTGGGTAGGGCGGAAAGCCAACCTTCGAGCAATGGATCAATCTGGGTCCACCAAATGACGGTTGAGATACTCAAAATGAACAGTAAAACGGTCCCTCGTGTGGCCAATTCATCGAAATGTTCGCGGAGAGGTTTGTCCGCATCCCTGGAGAGGCGAAAATGCATGCTTGACCCTCACATCATGTCCTTGTGTGTCGGGGGTGTTTTGGCCGCCAATACTGTACGATAGACACCGTAAGCAGCCCATGCACTACAGAACAAAGCAGTAGCCCACAGATAGACTGCCGATTCTTCAGACAGCCAATACAGTCCGAGAAGAGCGAAGCCTACGGAAAGTAAACCACGTCGCAATCCCTCTGGATAAGCGAGTTGCCGATCCAAGTGAGCGGGGCCGGTCTGATATTTCCGCTCAAGAATTTCCTTTTGGACAATTGAACCAACCAGTAATGCAGTCAGTGTGATGAAAAACCAGATAATACCATTCTGCATGACATCTTCAGAAACTGCTTTTTGGCGTTCTATTTCCAATGCTTCAGCATCAACCTCTTGATCGAATAAGCTCTGATCTCCGGAAGATAGGACACGCGTGCTCTGATCATCCGTAGCTGAGGTGGCACTCGGTGAATTGATGACGAAAGATAGCGAGTTCCAATGATCATCAGAGTTGGGGGCACCGTCGTTGTTGACCATGTTTCCAATCACCCAGAATGCCACATCACCGACATCTGATGACGGGGCTGTCCAAGTGAATGTCCAAGTGGCAGGAGAGGTGTAATCAGACTGTGTAATTCCAGATGATGTAGATGTTGCTTCCTTGTCTTCACCACTATCTTTCTCAGGGCGAATCAGTTGATCTTCTGTCCAAGAGAATGAGCCAACCCCTTCAGTTGAGAGGAAGAAGCCCCCTCCAGAGTTGGATGAATGCTCAAGAGACAATGTCATCGAATATGATTGATCTGCCTGATAGGCATGTGGTGCACCAGACAATTTCACCAGTGTCCCTGTGTTTGGAGAAGATGCGTGACAAGTACATCCTGCTCTCCATGTTGGGTCACCCGTGCCGTCATCATTGGTATCTGAAGGGGGGCCCAAATGCATGGCCATACCAGGTCCGGCCATCAAAAGCAAGAGGGAGACAAGGAGTGTCATCCTGAGTGAATATCGAGACATGCTCAACCCTCTAATCGGTTCGACCCTGCGTCCATCCTTAACGGTTGCTTTTCTGGGGTGCCCTTAAGGGGCACCCCGAGAGTTTCCAATCAAAGGTCTTTGAATGCTGAATTTAATTGATTCATCATCTTCTTGCCGTCACCAAAGAGCATCATTGTCTTGTCCTCGTAGAACAAATCATTGTCAACTCCTGCGTAACCAACAGAAAGACTTCGCTTGATGATCACCACAACTCTTGCCTTGTCTGCATCGATAATCGGCATCCCACCAAGCGGCCCCTCACCACTACGGGCGACTGGGTTAACAGTATCATTTGCACCAATCACAATGGCGACATCGCACTCTGGTAACTCAGAGTTAATCTGGTCCATCTCAATGAGTTGCTCATAGGGCACGTTGGCCTCAGCGAGGAGGACATTCATGTGCCCTGGCATCCGACCTGCTACAGGATGAATTCCGTAACTAACCTCGACACCTTCTGCCTCGAGTAAATCAGCGAATTCCTTGACTGCGTGTTGAGCTTGACTGACGGCCATTCCGTAACCCGGGATTATGACACATTTGCTGATGCCATCACAGACCATGGCGACTTCTTCTGGATCACTGCCAACCTTGGTTCGAGTAACGGTTTCTTTACCTCCGCCTCCAAACGACTTGAACAGGACTGCAGAGAGTGTGCGGTTCATCGCCTTACACATGATGAAAGTCAAAATGAGACCTGCAGCACCGACCATCGAACCTGCGATAATCAGTACATTGTTGCCAATCACGAACCCTGTGAAGGCTGCGGCAATTCCAGACATTGAGTTGAGTAGACTGACTACGACAGGCATATCTGCACCACCAATTGGCAATACAAACAGAACACCAAGCAGTGATGATGTACCGACCAAGTAGTACACATACTCTTTGTTGGTGGGGTCCTGAATAGTCAATGCAATCAAAGCGATAGAGGAAATCAGTAGTAGCCCTTTGACGTAATTCAACCAAGGAGGCCCCCAGGTAGGGAAGTTGACCCACTTGCGACGACCTCGGTCATCCTTCTTCGTGAATGGAATGTAAAATCCACCCATGAGCTTACCCATTGCCATGAGACTACCTGTCAAAGTAAGACAACCAACGAGACCTGAAAGGCCAATGGCAATCCAAGTGGCGTAGAGTTCAACACCTGCATCTGGAATGCCGTCCGAGCTGATTCGATCCAATACTTCAGAGAATCCGACCAGTGCTGATGCACCACCGCCAAATCCATTGAACAAAGCGACCAATTCAGGCATACCTGTCATTTCGACACGAATGGCGAGCCAAGCACCGATGACTGTACCAATGATGAGACCGCCCGCAATCAGTTCAATCCCGATTAGACCATCAGAGTACAGTTTAGCCATGGTAACCAAGACGGCGAGGAGCATTCCATATGCGCCTAGGCGGTTACCCTGAGGTGCAGTTCGTGGACTTGAAAGTCGCTTGATGCCGAGGATGAAGAGTGCGGCAGACACCAGGTAACCAATGTCCCATACTACCGGATCAACCATTTCAGTCACCTCCCTTCTTTTTCTTCTTTCCAGCAATCATTTCCAACATTCGATTGGTGACCATGAAGCCACCAACCACGTTGATGGTCGCCATCACGAGTGCAGCGAAGGCAAGCCATTGAGCCACGCTAGTACCATCCACTGTGGTGTATTCGTTGTTGTTCAGGAGAATGAGTGCGCCGACAATGGTGATCCCAGAAATCGCGTTGGCACCTGACATCAATGGAGTGTGTAGGGTTGGCGGCACCTTGCTAATCAACTCAAAGCCAAGGAAAATAGCCAAAACGAAAACTGTGATACTTCCAATTAATGCTGCAAGGGTCAAACTCATCCAACCACCTCCGACAAGCGCGTTTGCTTCGCATGGATTTCCCCACCCATGCAAACCAGCACACCTCCCATTCCGGATACGTAGAAATCACTACCTTCAGGTGCTCCAAACAAGATATCGTCTTCAGGATCGAGGACAATTTCTCCATCTTTCACAAGAGAGGATACAAATGTGGTCAAATTGTTCGAATACAACATACTCGCAGTTGAGGACAATTGGCCAGGTAGATTGGTAGTACCTACGATGGTGACACCATTGTCTGTTGTGATGATTTCACCCGCTGAGGTCAACTCACAGTTACCACCCACATCAGCGTTCATGTCAACGACCACTGAACCAGGCTTGAAATTAGAGACTGCAGATGCAGGTACGGTAATGGGTGCTGGTCGGCCGAAGATTCGCGCTGTTGTGACGATGACATCCGCATCCGCAGCAACTTCGCATACAGTATCGTTGACCTTCTGGATAAATTCAGGCGTGAGGGGTTTAGCATAACCAGACTCATCCTCAAAGTCATCCACACCTTCGACTTCAATGAAGCGTCCACCTACGGATTGAATCTGTTCAGCGGTAGACTTCCTCACATCCGAAGCATATACAATCGCCCCCAATCGCTTGGCTGTGGCGATGGCTTGCAAACCGGCAACACCACTGCCCATGATGACAAATTTAGCTGGGCGGACGGTCCCTGCAGATGTGGTCATCATAGGAATCCCCTTGGGTACTTGAGCCGCACCCATCAGTACGGCCTTGTAACCGGCCAAGTTGTCCTGACTCGAGTTCACATCCATCGCTTGAGCGCGTGAAAGTCGACGTGGAATCATGTCCATACTCATGAGTGTGACCTTGGCATCCATGGCTTGCTTCACCCGCTCGGGGTGACGGAATGGATCAGAGACACAAGCGACCATCTGGCCTTCTGAAAGTGCTGTGAAATCAGGTGCACCGATACAAATCAGAATCTCACATGCCATGGCATCATCACGAGTAACAATGGAGGCACCCTTTGCCTCATATTCAGCATCCAGGTGGTGAGCTGAAACCCCGGCTCCAGATTCAACATGGACCTCAAAACCCAATTTCATCAATTTGGGAACCGAATTCGGAACGATTGCCACTCGGGTTTCATCTCCATCTTCCATAAGAACGCCTAACTTCATGCTGGTTCACCTATGTGATTCACCAACCCCATAGGGGTTGTAGTGACATCGACCGAGAATCGGTTATTGAATCATACGGACGCGTTTGCAGGTTACGACTTACGACTCAAAACAAGATGATGGCACCTACACCGAACACTGCGACATCACAAATCGCATGGGCTATGTAAGGAATCCATACACTACGATATCGAACATAGAGCCAAGAAAAAATCGCCCCACCAATAAACAGAGCAATGCTGCAAATCAAATTGGCCCACCAGGGGAATCCAAACACGACCAAGGCCACGGTGTGATGAACAACAAATATCAGTGCTGATAGGATGATTGCAGGTGCACCCTGGCCCACCAATTCTTCCGATTTGATGACCAAAAACCAGCGGAATACATATTCTTCGAGTAGTGAATTAACGAGTATCCAATACAGGGTCGCGAGCAAGTAAATTTGCGGGTCCATCAGTCCAACTGGCTCTAACGCATCGGACAGCAACTTCGCATCGATTGCATCACCAAGCAATAGCCAGGCGCCAATCATTACAACACTCATAGCAACACCCAAACCAATGCTCATCCAGTACCCCCCATTTTGAGGTTTGGACCAAGAAATTGTACCCCCGTCGATTTTCAGGAACCACAGAATTGGAAAACATAGTAACCACAATTTCGTGATGACAAAGATGACCTGTGACGCTAAGCCGTCATTAAGGACAAATGAACAAATGGTGGATAACGATGGAGCTGCTCCAACCAGAAGTAAGGCAATGATTGCGGCACGCCTCTTCTCCATGCATCCCACTGGGATTTGGCTGTCTTGAAGGATTCCCCTGCACGGCAACCAATATGGACATGAATCTCTGCCCATTGTCCAACGAGGAGTCATCATGGGTGAGGATAATCGAATGAAAGATACAATTCGCGTTGCAGTAACGGGTGCAGCAGGTAACATTGGATATGCATTGTTGTGGCGTATCGCAAGTGGGGATTGTTTCGGTGCAAATCAGCCAGTGACCCTACAGCTACTCGAAATTCCATCTGGGATGCAGAGATTGGAAGGCGTCATCATGGAATTGAAGGACTCTGCATTCCCTCTGGTGGACGGAATCGTCGGTACAGATGACCCTGCGATTGCATTCAAAGACACAGATGCCATTTTTCTCGTGGGCTCGCGACCACGTTCCAAGGACATGGATCGGGCCGACCTCGTCGCAGCCAATGGGCCGATTTTTGTCGGACAAGGTCAAGCAATCGATGCTGCAGCCTCACCTAATGTCAAGGTCATTACTGTCGGTAACCCATGCAATACCAATGCACTCATCGCGTGTGCAAACGCACCTAGTATTCCATCTCGACAATTTACTGCAATGACCCGTCTCGACCAAAATCGAGCCGTCGGACAGATGGCTGAGCGCGCAGGTATACCCGCCTCAAAAATACAAGATGTATTCATCTGGGGCAATCACTCAAACACGATGTATCCCGATCCAAGGTTTGCGACGGTCGATGGGCAAAAAGCAACTGATGTATTTGATCTAGGATGGTTACAAGGTGACTTCCTTGGAACGGTCGCAACTCGAGGCAAGGCGATTATCGAAGCACGTGGCGCTTCTTCAGCAGCTTCCGCAGCTTCCGCAGCTGTGGACCACATGCGTGATTGGTGGCAGGGCTCAAACGGACGCATCGTTTCCATGGCACTTCCTTCCGAAGGATGGTACGGCGTTCCTAAGGGACTGGTTTTCAGTTTCCCATGCCGATGTGAGAATGGTGAAATTGAGGTTTTGGATAACCTCGCTGTCGACGCATTTGCACAGTCAAAGATTGATGAAAACATCGCAGCACTCATGGAAGAGCGAGCTGCAGTCAGCGAACTCTTAGGCGATTGAGGTATTCCATGAATACACCAATTTATCTTGAACACGACGGGAAGGTCCTACTCGTCGACCTCGATGGAAACGGACCGCAAGATGCGGTGATGGGACGCGAGGGAAAAGTAACTCTCAGATTACCAACCGTGTATGAAGTCGAAACCATGGGAATCCGGTGGACTGAACGTCGTATCAACCGAATCCAATTTGATGGCGTGACCCACGAAGTCATCTACGCTTTACCAGAAATCGAGTGGCCTGAACATTGGACATGGAAAGACAAGTTGGTTTCAGATGGTTGTGTCCATCCATTGGCGAGAGAATGTGTCTATCGAAGTATGCATCGGGTCGTTGCAAAGGTCATTCTCATTAATTCTCAAAATGAAATCGCTATGGCCAAAGTCAAGCGTGGTTTTTTCTCTGGCCACTGGACACTTCCTGGGGGTTTCGTAGACTATGCAGAACACCCTGTTGAGGGAGCAGTTCGAGAAGTGAAAGAGGAACTCGGGGTTTCAGTTGAGATTGATCAAAAAGACATCGTCCAAATCGCAGAGCGTATATTCACAAGTGAAGGAATCCAATTTCTATCATTCACCTACAAGTGCTACATCGAAGGAGAGGTACAATTCAATCCCAAGGCTGACGAGATCGAGGAAGCTCGTTGGTTCTCAATGCAACAGGCTCTCGCAAATGCTGCCAGCTTATTCGATGTAGAAGCACTGAGGATGATGACATGAATCCTCAAATCTTCAGCGATGAACATTTTCGCAAAGCGATAAAATCGACTGTTTGCTTAGTTGTATTCTGCTGTATTGTCAGTCAAATTATGATGCAATTAGCAGGAGGAGAACGTGATGATCCTCTCGATCTAAGTGATCAGGTACCCCAAGAGATGCAAGACAATGGAGGAGTGGTTTTCGAAGATGGATATCCACCATTCGTATCTTCAGCTGGAGCACTCATGCCAGAGAAATTCGTGTTTAATCTTGGATTATTTTCGGGTGGAGTGATGATGATTTTTCTCACCTTTGAGATATACCATCGGACGAAATTTCAGAATACAACACGGAAAATTGCCAACGTCTCAACACTTGTGACTGGAATCATTGTTGGGTATTCGATGGTTCAGATTGTTGCATATCCATTTACGACCGAGGTCATGTCACATATTTTCTGGGCAATGAACATCTTTTGGTTTGCTCAAATCTGGATGGGAGCCCTCGCGTATACACGTGGGACATTGGATAATCAGTTCCGATGGAAAGGGTGGAAAATCAATACCATCCGGTGGACTCTTTTTTCGATCGCAGTCATTTCGTTCCAAGCGATGACTGCCTTGACAGTGATGGATTTGATTGTCGAGTCTGCCATCTTTGAGTGGACGCTGATTTTCTCGGCCTTTGCAATGATGCTGACAATCATCCCGACGTTGGACTCAGTTGAGATTTAGCACCATCATTCTGCTTCATCCGATCTGCGAATCAATACAATGATCAGTAGAACTGCAGAGACTCCGGAGCCGATGCCGACTAAGACAATCAGTTGCTTGGCATCCATCGGCTCAGATTCTGATTCAACCTCTGTCGGTTCGTCATCATCATCGAAAACACCGAATGTGGACCCGATGGGCGGGGGTGCTTCGGCAGGGTGAACATCTTCCATCACGATGATTGTGCCATTGAGTACGGTTCCATTAGACAAGATATCTTGATACTGATATTCACCCACTCCAAAGGTGCCATTAAACCACATAAGGAAAGTTATGTTGCAATCATCCGATTCACTTGAATTCGTCTGATTGGTCTGATTGGTCGGACCACATTCAGGGTATAATTCACCTGAATCCCAATCGTTTGATCCATTGTACATACCATCCCCGTCACCATCAAAGACAATTCGATGAGATATATTTTCACTAGAATCAACATTGTGCCAAATTACTGAATCATTGTACATAATCTGGGAACTGTTTGGTGTCAGGCCCGTATCTTTGACCACGACGGTGAAGGTGTCGGCGGAATGAGCTTGTACATTCAGGGGTAGCAAAATCATAGAAACAAGAATCAGCGATAGGATGCACTTGCTGGGTCTCATCAACCCTTCGAAAAACTCAGCATAAATAAATCAAATCTGTAGAGCCATGTGGCTGACACCCGTTAATTCAAATACAACATATTCACGCACAGAATCATGCAACGTCGTGGCCTGTCTGATAACGAATCTGCAGCAGACAAAATCTTGGTTATTGCAATCGTGACTTTGATTTCAATAAGCTTACTTTCGGTTCTAGCATACATGAATCTCGATACTGAAGATTCCATGGCAGATACTCAGGACGACTGGGTTGATCCAGTGATTGAGATTGAAAATGAAAGTCACAGCCATGGCGATTTGTTGGCACATCGGCTCAGCACTGATAACATCCAGTTGATTGACTATCACAATCTGAATTGTGATGGCAACGAAAAACCCGCAGCAGAGCTGGACAATACGGCAGGCCGACCTTGCTTACCTGAATACAAGAACGTCGCACCTACTCCAGGCGATTCCTCTGAAATTGCTATCGAAGGAAACTTCCTTGAGGACTGTGAAAAATATCCTGATGGTACAGGTGGATGTTACGCGTACGTGTCATCCTACAACCAATTCGAAATTCTTGATATCTCAGACCCCAATAACATGGTTTTGCTCTCAACATACTATGCTGAGGTTGCACGGATGATTGACATCAAGGTTACACCTGACAACAATTGGGTTCTCGTCAATCACGAACTAACCAACAGCGAACTAGACCCAATCCCAAACGATGACGATGCAAACAGTGGCGCGAACCGATTGGATGTGATTTATGTCGGTGACAAGAGTGAGCCGATTAAGGTTGCAGAATGGGACAACCCACCTGCTGGATTCCACAACCAAGACCTCCACGTCTACTGCGATTTGGATTACGGAATTTATGCCGCTGAAGACTGTCACCTCTTCTTGTTCGGAGCCGACCCATACCCCGAAATGGCAGAGGGAGATTCTGGTACATTCTACAAGGGGACACAGATTTTCTACGTACCACTCGGATTTGAATCATGGATTCCCACGTCTACAGATGAAGAACAAAACACCAGTCGTGAAATCATTAGATGGGGTGGATATACACCCGATGTTGCCACCACATGTGGTGGCTCACTGTTTAATCACGACAATGTGTTCCATGTACATCCAATCACAGGGCAAAAGTTGCTTTACATATCCTATTGGGATGCAGGTCTGAGGATTGTTGATGTCTCAGAACCTCCCAGTGTCGCGGACCCACTCGGACTTTCATGGCCCCAAGATGATGAAGTTGGACGATGGTTGGGGTGCCCCTCAGATTCAGATGGATGGTATGGTCCCGATGGTGGCGGTCACGCAAACATGACTCCCGAGGAATGGGCTGGTAGCAGTGGTGCACTCAATGGAAATGGTTGGATTCACTATGCCATTCCTTATGATCATCTGATTTGCAACGGCATCTCTCATCTGGTTGAGCAGTCGCTTTGGCCAGAGAACTGTGGCACTGGACCAGATGATCCTACGTACGGAATCAATTGGCGACATTATACAATCATCGCACCTGAATATGGAACCAATGCAAACCATACCGGATTTGTTTGGACCATTGACACCACAGACCCTGCAAAGCCATTCTTGGTTAGCAAGTGGAAACTACCGGGTCAAGGAACATTCTCGGATGGTACCAAGCATGACAACCACTGGATTCCAGGAGGGTACATCTACAGCCCACACAACGGTGATACAGGAAACAATGGACACGTGTACTGGACACATTACCACGCTGGTACATGGATTACTGACCATGGGACCATTTGGGAAGATTTAGTTTGGAAAGATGGTATACCACAACCGGAATTAGGGTTCCAGGCCATTGAGCAATTGGCTGAAACCAAGACGATTGGTTACTACTTGCCCGCAGGACCCACTTGGATTGAAAATCCGACCGAAACACTCGGATATGACATGGCAGATTGCTGGGCATCCTGCATGATTCCGTTTGACTGGGGTCTGCAATTCGATCCGCGAGGATATGTATTCATCTCTGAAATGGTATCGGGGATCTATGTGATTCAGGTTGAGGAAGACATCAATCCAGAATATATGTATCCGCCCACGTATACGAATGAAGATGATTGATTCACCCGAATCCGATTGATTCAGATACATGTGTGCTTTCCGACGGTACACGAGGTGACTGAATGCGTCAAATCACGGCTCTTGTGATGGTTCTGTGCCTGATGCTTCCGGGTTGTACCGCACCGGTAGAAGATGAAATCGATCTATTCTACGGTCAAGATTTGCCACTTGATGACCCGGAATATGACCTCGAAGAATTCAGTCTGATGAATTTCGATGGGAACATGACCAACCTTTCAGACTTTGATGACCAAGTTTTGGTTGTCTCTTTCGTATATTCGCGATGCCCGGATGTCTGCCCCATTGTGAGTGCAAACCTGCGATGGGTCGCAGAACAGCTTCCTGACGATTATGGGACCAATTTCAGCATCATTGCAATCACGGTAGACCCATGGTGGGATACGAGTGGTGTGTTGGCAGAATATGCCATGCGTCAGGCCATCGATTGGCCACACCTCACCGGAGATGTGGAAATGATGCAACCCATTTGGGAATCGTTCCATGTCGGATTGCAAACTTACCTCAATACGTCGGCTTCGGAGGAAGGGAATTCAACGAATGAGAGCCAAACATCGGGGCGACATCACCCTGACTACTTGGTGGATCACTCAACTGCAACCATCATCATTGACAAGAGTCACCAGCAGAGAGTCCGATGGAATGATATGGACTGGGAACCCACATTATTCATCAAGGATTTGCAATTCCTAATGGATGAAGATTTGAGTCCCGTAGTTGAATCATGAGCGTTGCATAATCATTGCAAGAAGAAGTGCACTGGCACCACCGAACATGGTCATGCCAATAAGCATCATTACCTTCTGGACATCCGTTTGGCTTGATTGCTTCATCACTGGTTCGTCTTCCTCTTCCTCACAATCACCGAAACACTCCCCAATTTCTGGAGCATTTTCAATGTGAACATCTGCAGCAATGTTCAGCCGAACCTCAATTTCTGTCCCATCAGAGCGGATGTCAGATAGGATGTAATTGCCAACCAAGGCCGTATCGTTGATCACGAAAATCCAAGCGACTCTGCAATCCGTATCATTGTCCCAATCACATTCGCTGTGTAAAATACCTGAAGAGAATTCACCTTCATCATCGAAGTCATTGTCGCCATTCAGGTCCAACCCAATGGTGTGCGTAACATTCTCTCGACTATCGACATTGTAATACTGTACAGTGTCATTGACGACCAGACTGACCTCAGAGGGGTCGTGTCGGTCTTCGCGGACAATCACTGTGAATGTGTCTGGCTCATGGGCCACTGCGACACCAGATAAAATCGGAAGAATGAGCAGAACCCCGAGCAGTACACTGCGCATACATGGCGGTACCCATGGGTGGATAAATACAAATCGACCCGTAGGGTCGGACAGGTATGGATAGCGTCAAGGGTTTGGCACTTGCAGCAATGATGTTGCTTGCCAGTGCGACCATGTTGGTCTTCGCAATGGGAGATTTCAGCGTTGATGAGGAAATCGATTCGTCGCAAACAATGGCCGAGGACCCGCTCATTCAAGGCGAAGACCATGACCACCGTGATCCAACACAACACAACATGAGTAGCTCAAACATCGAATTCGCTGATTTCAATGAATTGACCAGCCCAGGAAATGCCGAAGTGCAAGTCATGACGGCTCCGGATGGTCGTGTGTATGCTTACCAAGCAGGTTGGAATGATGTTCACATTACCGATGTCACCGACCCCTACAACACGACCGTTGTGGGACATTACGTCGACCCGAATACACAGGTTCTGGATGTCAAGTACTTGGAACACAATGGCAATGAATTCTTGATTCTGCAAAACCAGCTCATTGATTCAGGGTATGCTGACCCGAATGTTGGCGAGTGGGGCGACCCTGTTCAGGTGAGTGTAACACTTCTCGATGTCACTGACAAAACCAACCCATACTACGTTGACTCGTGGTACGATGTCGACCACCCCAGCGGCCCTCACAATCTGTACACACAGATGATTGATGGAGAATGGTACATCTTGGTCGCAAACCCCGATTATGAGCAATGTGACATCGGGCAAGGAGACGCCTGTGGAGGCATCACAATCGCGCATCTCCAATTCGATGGGCCGACTGATTTGCCTAGAATCCTCAAAGTTGGTGAAGCCGAAGTTGCATGGGAAACCACTCGAGGTGGTTGGATCTACATTCACGATATGACCAGTCAAACCTGGCCTGGAACTGATACTGAGGACCCTCGCTATGGTCGAACCTACATCTATGGGGCATACTGGGAAGCCGGACTGAGAATCTTTGACATCTCAGATGTACCTCACCCTGTTAATTCGCCAGTACTGTACGCTTGGCATACAGGAGGTTGCCTATTGACTGGAGGTTCTCAGGCAGGTTGTACTTGGCGAGCACCGGAAGTCGGTCACTGGGATGACTTCGCAGATTTGGATGGCGATGGTGAACTCGACAGTGGACCCACCGGGAATGAGAATGGTGGGCGCGCATCGTACATCCACTATGCTGAGCCCTTCCCTGAAATGGTCGACACCAGCCACCTTGGTGGGCCCGCAGGTGACCGACACCTGACGGTTCTCGCTGTGGAAGTATTGGCGACATCAGAAGGAACTGGACTGGTATACTTGCTCGATACCACTAACTACACCATGAGCAATGGCAACTTGCGATTTGAGCCTGCATTGTACTCGACTTGGGAAATCCCAACCGCTTGGGATCACTGCTATGGCTCATCCTGTGAAGATCACGCCAATGGAGACGAATGGTTGCTGTTCAGCCCACACAACTTGGACAGTGTCTACTTCCCCACCAATGATGCTGACTTGCCTGACAATAGCCTTGGTGGAACCTGGGACGGCCGACTCTATGTCAGCCACTATCACGGAGGCATGTGGATTGTCGATGTAGAAACTCTGATTGCCGCAGGATTTTCTGGGCAAGATATGAATCAAACAAACTTCGATGCAACAGTTGGATTTTACCTGCCACATGGAAGTGAGTATGGCGAACCATTGGGTAGTGCCTACTACGACTTCGGTTGGATTCCATTCTTATGGGCCGTGGAATATCACGATGGATATGCCTACATGTCCTGTATTACCAGTGGACTGTATATTGCCCAGTTGGACATTGACGAACCATATCGTGGTGTGTTGATGAACAATGGCTGACATGTAACTGCGTTAGAACCATAACTCGGATGCCACTGTTTATCTGTATGGATGGACGCATGGGCTGGACAGCTGCACTGATGGTTTCAACATTGATTCTTGCATCTGCATTGGGTTACATGGTTGGCATTTCAGGTTTGGAAACTACCGACAATACTGAGGATGATTCAAGTCCCCAAGAACCAGCAATGATTGATGATGAACCCCTGTTGACCATGGATGCTGCAGAGCACCCATACGGAGTGACTGCGTTTACGATAGAAGGTGGAGTCCATGATGAAAACCCGGTATCTGCTGTGGTCTTTGTCGAACTCATTAATCCAATGGATGAATCAAGGCAGGGCCCCTGGATGTTTTACGTTGGTTCTGACGGACGCTGGAGTGGTGTACTACCGATTACAATGCCTGGTGAATGGACCACGAGTGCCTACGCTCAAGATACGTCTGGCCAAGTCTCTGAAATCGTATTTTCTACAGCAATCATGCCTTTACCGGATGAACCGGCAGCTCAATTCACAACTGAATTTGCACTCAATTCGGGCAATAATGACTGGGCAGATATTACCGGAACGATTTCACATCCGTTCCCGAGTACCTGCTCTGTTTCGTATCAACCACAGGGACAAGAATCGTTGCCGGGACAAGTGATGGGACTTGGATACTCAATTCCACTCGACTACAATTCTACCAACCATGCTGGAGAAATCGTCGCTGATTGTGGCCTCTTCACACAAACTCGTACCGTCATTCAGTATGCCATCCCTGAGCTTTACAGCGAGGAGCCCGATGCTGATCAAGATGGGATTTCGGATGAAGAAGATGACTGTGACAATACTCCTCAGGGAGAGCCCGTCTACTCAGATGGATGTAGTGACAGCGAGCGAGATGACGATGGGGATGGAATCTACAATGCTGAGGACCAATGTGAAGGACATGATGACAGTATCGATGTAGACAATGATGGCATTGTCGATGGTTGTGACGACCTCATCGATTCAGATGGTGATGGAGTCGCTGATGCTGACGATATGTGCGAAGGAGGCAATGACAACCTTGACGCGGATTCAGATGGGGAACCTGATGCATGTGACAATGATGATGACAATGATGGTGTCGCAGATGGACCGGATCAATGTCCAAACTCGCCCACTGGAACCGAAGTCGATTCTACAGGTTGTCCAGTAGTTACCTGGGAACCTCAGGATTCATGGCTATGCCAGGATGGTCAAGGCCCTTGGGTGAAGGATTTCAATGGTGATGGAAATTCGTACCAGTCAAACACCAATGGGGTGAGTTCTGCAGGTGGGGGTGGTTCAGGACCATGGTTCCAATGCGATATTTCGGTGACGATTCAAAATGGAGAGATGGTTGTCGAAACCAATGGAATTCCAAACCACGATTTCCTCAGTACAAGAGGATGCTGTGCGCCGGAAAAAGATTACACCGCATACATTACGCTAACACCAGAAAACGACACAATTGGTGGACACACGACGACGAACTGCCCTGCTTCAGCAGGAAGGTGGGAATGTGCTCCTGATCGAGGAGCTGTTGCAATCGGAGTGAATGGCGTACCCATTTTTGGTCCTGAAGAAGGACCTGGAGGGGATGCTGTGGCCTTACACTTCGACTACTTCAATGAAGATCGGCAACCAATCGAACTGGGTTGGTGTGCTGGACATTCTGCAGGTTCGGGTGGTTACCACTACCACTACGATGCCAATTGCATCTATTGGGTTCCAGGAGCTGGTGAAGAGATGGAAGATTACGACTTGTCCTTGATTCCAGGTGATTCACACAGCCCTATCGTAGGATGGGCATTCGATGGATACCCCATCTATGGAATGTATGGGTATGATTCTGATGATGGCTCAATTCGAGCCATCAGTTCATCCTACGCTATCGAGCGAACTCAAGAAGGTGGTGACCAAGGCTACAATGGAATTGATGACTGGAACTATGTTGATGGTTTGGGGGACTTAGACGAATGCAATGGCAGATTCGGACCCACGCCCGAGTACCCAGAAGGTATCTATCACTACGTGAGCACACCACTTTCCGGTTCGCCAACACTGGTCACTGACACCAATGGAGACCAAGTCGGGATGATAGGATTCCCATATTTCCTGCTTTGCTACCATGGTGTAGCTGATCTTGATTCTCAGAGTGTGGGCGGGGGACAGGGAGGTGGACCACCTGGAGGTGGACCACCCGGTCAAAATGGCATCCAATACGGGTATGGTTTCATGCCTGAGAATATCGATTGGGCTCCTCC
>Ga0163179_10000750_pt1 | contig 23101 bp, 20 predicted proteins | sample AtlANTMetagenome_FD_109643 | JGI IMG/M metagenome (GOLD analysis project Ga0163179, IMG submission 109643) | Marine eukaryotic phytoplankton communities from the Atlantic Ocean - Atlantic ANT 2 Metagenome | ecosystem: Environmental > Aquatic > Marine > Oceanic | place: North Atlantic Ocean...
ACCTAAACGCTCTATTATAACATTAACCTTTTTTCCCGGCTCACCCTTTAGGAGTTTACTAACATCTTCTACGGTTTTATTTTTCATAGGAATATCATCAATTTGGATAATTTTATCTCCAATCTTTAGACCTGCTTTATCAGCTGGAAAACCTTCATATGGCTCTGCAATGACAACATAGTCTCCAACCTGCCTTATTAAAGAGCCAATTCCACCATATTGTCCAGTTGTTTGAAATCTAAAATCTTCAATTTCAGATTCAGGAATATATTGTGTATAAGGGTCTAGTTCTTTCAACATTGAATCAATAGCTTTCTCCATTAACTCACCCGGTTTTGTGTCATCAACATAATATGTATTTAATTCTTTGAATACATTATTGAAAATTTCTAAGTTTTTACTTATTTCAAAGTAATTAGATTGACTAAAACTAGTTAGAGAATTTATTAATAAAAAGGAAAAAGAAATATAAACGATTTTTAAATTCATAAGTATAATTTTTTAAGGTACAGGGTCATGTCCAGACCCTCCAAAAGGATGACAAGATAATATTCTTTTACAAGAAATATAAAGACCTTTTAATAATCCATGTTTTTTTAATGCTATAATACAATAATTAGAACATGTTGGAGAATATCTACAATTACTTCCAATTAAAGGAGAAATGAATAATTGATAAAAGCGTATTAGTTTTATTATTATAAATTTCATGTATTAAAAACTATTTTTTGAAATGACAACATATCCTTTTCTAATTTAATATATTTTACTGGCTTTAGATAATTGTATATAATAATAACATTTCCGTTGATTTTTTGTATTTCTTTTTTTCTAAAATAAAATGCCTTAATTTTTCTTTTGATACTATTTCTATCTACAGCTAGTTTAATTTTTTTTTTAGGTACAGAAATTAATAATTTCAATTGAGGCGCTAAGTTAGATTTTTTAATATATATAAATTTTAAATATTTGCCTGAAAAATGTCTTCCTGTTTCTAATATTATTTTAATTTCTTTTTTAGAAGAAATCATTTTTACTTTTTTTGAGTTCATAAAAATTAAACCAATTATTTAAGTAGATATTATTTTTTTGATAAAAAATAATCTAAACAAGACAACATGGAAAGGTTTTTTTCAGTAGGAGCTTTTAGGGATACAGTCAAATTTTTACTTTCAGCATACAATTGTGTTATATTTCCAAATGCCGCAATTAAAACTTCATGGTCTTTTTGAAAAAGCTCCTCAAAGTTTTCAATTAATGAATCAACATCAATAGGGCTAAATAAAACTACTAAGTCATACGAGAATCGTTTAATTGTAGTTTTTTTCGGGACAGTTTTAAAAAAAATACCACGGGTATAATTAATATCAAGACTATCTAACAATTCAATTGTTTTCGGATTTGTGTTTTCAGCGGAGGGGAGTAGGAATTTTTCCCCATTATGCTTTTCAATTAATTCTAACAAATCTGAAAATTCTTTACCTCCGACATAAATTTTCCGTTTTCGATATGCTGTATATTTTTGTAAATAAAAAGAAACCGCTTCAGAAACACAGAAGTACTTCATAGTATTAGGGACGTTAAACCTCATTTCTTCACAAATTCTAAAAAAATGATCAATAGAAACTCTACTAGTAAAAATAATAGCAGAAAAGTGGTTTACATTTATTTTTTGTAATCGAATATCTCGAACTTTTAATCCAATAATTTCAATTAAAGGGTCAAATTTTATTTTTATTTTATGCTTGTTTGCAAGTTCTGCATATGGGTTGTTTTTACTCTGTGGCTCAGGTTGTGAAACCAAAACTTTTTTTATTTTTTTCATTTTAAGCTAATATAGAGTGCTATAACAGGGATAATTTCAAGGAAACAAATATACAAAATAATATCTATAAATTTTAAGCCAATAAAATTGTTTGATTTTAATAAAAACATAAGCTTAGCACTTATTAGAATGGTTAAAAACAAAAAACAAACTATATATATTAATGAATCACTTAAAAAATTAGTATATGATATAATAAATAAAATAGGCAAAAAATAAAGTGAGATAAAAGCTTTTATGTCAATATTTATTATTATTATTTTTTTAAATTTTGCGTATTTATTTAGTATAAATCCCATCATTAAGCTGGCGGTATATTTAGTTATAAAAAACAATTTTACAATAATTAACAAACTGAAAAAATTATACTTTACTGTTTGTTGTTGTAGAATATATATAAAACAATTAGTAATTAAGATTATTAACAGAAAGTATAAAAATCTTAAAAAGCTAAAATTCATATTTCTTTGAAAATATAACGACCCGTAACTTTTTTGTTTTTGGAATGGGATTAATAATAAAGTTTTTATTTGTTTTCGGTCATTAATAAATGAAAGAGATATTAACGAAATGATAAATAGTAAATAGATTGAATATAAATCGTGATATAAAAAAGGCACAAATAATTATTATTTTTCATTTCAAAGTTAATAAAATTGAATTTGAAAAATTTAAAACTTATTTTAGTAAAAAAATTATAACATGGCAGTAGATTTATTTGAAGCACCTGATTATTTTCAACTTGATGATTTATTAAGCGAAGAACATAAGCTAGTTCGTGGTGCAGCTCGTGATTGGGTTAAAAAAGAAGTTTCACCAATTATTGAAGATAGTTGTCAAAAAGCAGAGTTTCCAAAACATCTCATAGATGGTTTAGCTCAAATAGGCGCCTTTGGACCATATATTCCTGCTAAATATGGCGGTGCGGGTTTGGATCAAATTTCTTATGGATTAATTATGCAAGAGCTAGAAAGGGGTGATAGCGGAATACGATCCACGGCTTCTGTTCAATCGTCGCTTGTTATGTATCCAATATTTAAATATGGAACTGAGGATCAGAAAAAAAAATATTTACCAAAATTAGCTTCAGGAGAAATGGTAGGTTGTTTTGGGCTAACTGAACCTGATTTTGGTTCAAACCCTGCTGGAATGGTAACTAATTTTGTAGATAAAGGAGATTATTATGAGTTGAATGGTGCAAAATTATGGATATCTAATTCTCCATTTGCAGATATTGCTATTGTATGGGCAAAAAATGAAAAAGGTAGGATTAAGGGATTAATTGTAGAAAGGGGAATGAAAGGTTTTTCTACGCCAGAAACACATAATAAATGGAGCTTAAGGGCTTCTGCAACAGGAGAATTAGTTTTTGACAATGTTAGAGTTCCAAAAGAAAATTTATTACCAGAAAAAGATGGCTTAGGTGCGCCGCTTGGATGCTTAGATTCTGCGCGATATGGAATAGCATGGGGAGCCATAGGCGCTGCTATGGATTGTTATGACACAGCCTTAAGGTACTCAAAGGAGCGTATACAATTTGGAAAGCCTATAGGCGGATTTCAGTTGCAGCAAAAAAAATTAGCTGAAATGATAACAGAAATTACAAAAGCTCAATTTATTACCTGGAGACTAGGTGTTTTAAGAAATGAAAACAAGGCCAAATCTGCTCAAATCTCCATGTGTAAAAGAAATAATGTGGAAATAGCTTTAGATATAGCTCGTAATGCCAGACAAATATTAGGCGGAATGGGTATTACAGGTGAATATTCTATTATGCGTCATATGATGAACTTAGAATCTGTAATAACTTATGAAGGAACACATGACATTCATTTATTAATTACCGGATTAGATATTACAGGCTTAAATGCTTTTTCTTAAATTTTTTATAAAATAGCTAGAAAAAGATTACGCTTCGCAACTTGTACATTCTTTCTTTTGTGCAAATTTTTGTGCGGCATTCATGCTATGTTGATAATACAATGATTTGAGACCAAGTTTCCAAGCAGTAGTATAAAGTTTGTTGATTTCTTTTGCAGGCATGTCAGGGCTAATCATAACATTTAATGATTGTCCTTGGTCAATATAAGTTTGTCTTCCTGCAGCTTGTAATATTATATCCATTTGATCAATCTCAGCATAAGTTTTAAAAACATCTTTTTCTTTTTTTGTTAAAAAATCTAGATGCTGAACGGACCCATCAGCATCTCTAATACTATTCCAAACTTCTTTTGTGTCTTTGTTTTTTAATTGTAATAATTTTAATAAAAAACTATTTTTTATTGTTGTTTTCACTTTAGCAATATCTTTAACATATATATTTGACCATGTAGGTTCAATTCCTTGTGAAACTTGCCCTAAGATAAAAGCAGATGATGTCGTTGGGGCAATTGCGTTTAAAGTAGCATTTCTGCGGCCATATCCTTTTAAGCTTTTAGGTTCGCCAAATTTTTTTGCTAATTCTTCAGATCCAGAGTAAGACTTCTCTTTAATAAACTTAAAAACATCGTTATTGATTTTAAATGATTCAGGGCTATTAAATGGAAGCATTTTAGACTGAAGTAAGGAGTGCCAACCTAGAACTCCTAATCCTAATGCTCGATTATCTTTTGCAAAATTATAAGCTCTTTCCATAAATAAAAATGTCTGTTGATCGTCTTTGTTTGGCGAGTCTCTATATAATTCAAGCTTTTCTAAGAATTCAGTAATTATGGCATCTAAAAAATACACCATTGTTTCAACCGCATCAGTGTTTTTCCATTTATCATAATGTAAAACATTTAAAGATGATAGAACACAAACAAAAGACCATTTTTCATTTGTTGGTAACATGATTTCTGTACAAAGATTACTAGCGTTAATAGTGTGGTTTTTATCTTTAAATACATTAGGCGCGGCATTGTTTGCTTTATCTTTATAAAAGATGTATGGGTAACCTATCTCACCTCTTCTTTGAATAACTTTCGCCCAAATATTTCTTTTTTCTTGGTCACCATCAATCATTTCCTGCATCCATTTATCTGTGACAGTAACACCATGTGTTAATTCTTGTATGGGGTTTCCCTCAGTTCCAATGTCTAAAAATTCTAAAATATCTTTATGTTCGATAGGTAAGTAAGGTGAAAAACGCCCTCTCCGGACAGAGCCTTGACTAACAACATCAACCATGCTTTCAAAAAGTTGCATGATATGAACAGATCCAGAAGCTTCACCGTTATTTTTTACTGCAGCTCCTCGATGTCTAATATGTCCAAAGTATCCAGATGTACCACCCCCTAACTTTGACATCATTCCAACTTCAGATTGACTATATAAGATATTCCCCATATCATCAGATATGTTTGAGCCAAAACAACTAATTGGCAATCCTCTTTTTTTTCCAAAATTAGACCAAACAGGAGATGCCAGGGAATAAAAACCTTCTGACATATAATTATAGAATTTGTCGCTATACCCTTTAATACCCAGTATTTCCTCTGCCCTATCTGCAATTTCTCGTATTCTAGTTTCAGCTTTTATTTCAGTTTTTATATATCCAGCTGCTAGAAAATTTCTACTGTGTTCAGTTAGCCAATTAAAGCCTGTTTCAGATTTATCTAGTTCACTAATACGATTTTTTTCTACAGTATTAGTAGGTTTTTTTTTGGAAATTTCAGTGTCATGTTGATTGACTGTATTTAAGTCAATTTGATTAGTTGGTTTTTGCATATTAAAAAAGGTCTTCTCCTGTTATACTTTGTGATTTTTTACTATAATTAATTGATCTTTTTACAAAAAAATCACCATGCTTAGTGGCAATTAATTCATCATTAAACCATTCTGTTTTATTTAAAATAGTTTCATCGGTCTCAAATACTTTTTCAACACCAATACTTTCCAGCGATCTATTAAATCGATCTTTTATAAATTCATTAATTTCTTTTTTTGGTAAAAAGTCCAATTCTCCTTTTTCAAAAATCCAATCTATAATTCCACTTTCAGCTTCAAACGCATTTTTACACATTTCTTGAATTCTCGTTTCATATAAAACATCAAACCATGTTGGGTTTTCTTTTTTTATAATTTTAATTAAATCAATACCAAAATCACCGTGAATTTGTTCTTCTTTAGAGGTTGCCTCTACTACATTAGAAACACCCTTAAGCATGTTTCTATGCTTGTTAAACGCCATGATTATTAGAAACTGAGAGAACAATGACACATGTTCAATAAATAAAGAAAATAATAATATGGCCTCTGTATATTCTTTATTTTCTTCACTTTTTGAGTTAGCTAGTGCAGTTTCAAGATATCTTACACGTTTCATGATAACAGGGTTTTTTTTAAGGTCTTTAAACTCCTTATTTAAACCTAAAATTTCGAGTAAATGAGAGTAAGCATCGGCGTGACGAACTTCACTTTCTGAGAATGTTGCCCCTACAGATCCTATTTCAGGTTTAGGTATTTTTTGATAAATATCTCCCCAAAAACTTTTTACTGCTACTTCAATTTGTGAAATAGCCAACATTGTATTTTTTATAGCGCTCTTTTCAACATCAGAAAGACGTGTTTTAAAATCTTGAATATCACTAGTAAAGTTAAATTCTGTATGAATCCAATAAGAATGTCTAATTGCAGGAACATACTCATACAATTCAGGGTATTCATATGGTTTTAAAGTAATTCTTTTTTCAAAGACATTTCTTTTTCTTTTTTGATTTTGAGTATTTCTATATAATATATATGCTTTAGCGACATCTAAAAACTCACTTTGCATTAATTTTTTTTCTACCAAATCTTGAATTTCTTCTACATTTGGTGTGTAGTTAGGAATTTTAATAGCACGGCCTATTAAGCTTTTATTTACTTCATTTGCAATTTTTTCAGCATCCTGTAAATCACCATTGTTTACTGATATCATAGCCTTTAATATTGCGTCAGTAATTTTGTCTAGCTTAAACGCTCTTTTATCATGACTTCTCTTAAAAATGCTTTCTACTTGCATATATTGATATTTTTATAAAAGTTTTGGTATAACTATGTAGCCAAATTTACAATTAAACACTTTCTATTTCTTTAAAACCTAGAATCTGTTTTCAACAATCTTTTTTTCATAAATAGCAAAATATACAAGTTTTTAATACTATTTAAATAAGACAAAAATCGCCTACTGTCTATTTTCAGACAGCTCTTAATTATTCAAAAAAAATTCTATTTTAACGTAGGATAACTACGATTGACAAATATTTAACATTAAATTAAATTGAACAACATACTTGCGAAAAAAAAACTAAATACTTATTAACAATTTATAAAAATAGCTACAAATAAGTCATGAAAATCTTTATAAAAGATTGTTTAAAAGTCAAAATAATATATTTAGTCTAATTTTTCTTTTGAAAGAAGCTCTTGATACCAGTCTTCTCCATATTTTCTAATTAATGCTTCTTTTAAAAAAACATATACGGGTATTTTCAAACGTTCACCTAATTCACATGCCTTTTTACAAATACTCCACTCTTCATAATTTAATTTTTCAAATATATTTTTCTTTTCAATTCTTATAGGATATAAATGACATGATATAGGTTTTTTAAATTTAATTTCTCCGGAGTTAAAACTTTCTTCAAACACACATTTTATTTGACCGTTTCTTTTTACAGCATAGACACATTCCTTACCATTATTTAATGGAGTTTCTATTTCTCCATTTTTTAAAACAATGTATAAGCCATCTTTTTTTATTTGCTTTATACTCTTTGGGCTTAATCTCTTTTTTATTTTTTGAAATGCATTTTGAATTTCTAATATCTCTTCTTTTTCTAGAGGAGCTCCAGATTGTCCCTTAACACAACAAGCGCCTTTGCAAGAATTTAAATCACAAACAAATTTTTTGTCTAAAATTTGTTTGCTAACTAGAGTGTTTTTAATAAAAATCATTTTTAAAATAAGTTCATTAAAAATAGTAATTCTTTTTTCATTATTTTTGGATTACTGTGAATCAAAAAGAACAAACATTAAAATCAATTATATCGCATAGTAAAGAATATGGATTTGTCTTCCCATCTAGTGAAATTTATGATGGGTTAGCGGCATTTTATGACTATGGACCCTTTGGGGTTGAGCTTAAAAATAATATTAAGAAATATTGGTGGGAATCAATGGTTCAATTCCGATTAGATGTTGTTGGGTTAGATTCAGCTATTTTTATGCATCCAAAAACATGGAAGGCTTCAGGTCATATAGATGCGTTTAATGATCCATTAATTGATAACAAAGATTCAAAAAAAAGATATAGAGCAGATGATTTGGTAGAATCATATATTCAAAAACTTCATCAAAAAATAGAAAAAGAAATTAAAAAAGGCGCAAAGCGATTTGGTGCAGATTTTGATGAAAATAAATTTTCAAAAACATCACCTAGAATTCAAAAATACTTTAAAGAAATAGAGGATGTTTCTAGTAAACTGAATAATTTTTTAGAAACAGAAGATTTTAAAAAATTAAAAGCTTTAATAGAAAGTTTGAATATAGTTTGTCCTGTTTCAGGAACAAGTAATTGGACAGATGTGCGGCAATTTAATTTGATGTTTGGGACAAAAGTAGGTTCCGTCTCTGAAGAAGCAACTGATTTATTTTTAAGGCCAGAAACAGCACAAGGAATTTTTGTAAATTTTTTAAATGTTCAAAAAACAGCTCGAATGAAAATCCCATTTGGTATAGCTCAAGTAGGTAAAGCATTTAGAAATGAGATAGTTGCGCGTCAATTTATTTTTAGAATGAGGGAATTTGAACAAATGGAAATGCAGTTTTTTGTGACACCTGGTGAGGAAATGAAATGGTTTGAGTATTGGAAAAAGGAAAGATTGAATTGGTATAAATCATTAGGAATTTCCGATGCGAATTTACAATATCATGATCATGAAAAACTAGCTCATTATGCTAATGCAGCCACTGATATTGAATTTAAATTTCCATTTGGTTTTAAAGAAATAGAAGGAATACATTCTCGCACAGATTTTGATTTATCTAGTCATTCAAAAGAAACAAATAAAAAAATTCAATATTTTGACCCAAAAATAAATCAAAATTATACACCATATGTTGTAGAGACTTCAATTGGTCTAGATAGAATGTTTTTGGCAGTATTATGTGAATCATATAAAGACGAAGGTGAAGAAAAGGATAAAAGAGTGTATCTTAAAATACCACCAATTTTATCTCCGTTCAAGGTTGCGATATTACCTTTAGTTAAGAAAGATAATTTGCCAGAAAAAGCTAAACAGATATATAATCTTTTAAAGATACATTTTTCTTGTTATTACGAAGAAAAAGACTCTATTGGGAAAAGATACAGAAGGCAAGATGCTATAGGCACACCATTTTGTATTACAATTGATCATGAAACCTTACATAATAACACAGTTACTTTTAGGGATAGGGACACAATGATTCAAGAAAGACTAGAAGTAAGTGATTTAAAAAGCATTTTAATAAATAAGATTTTTTCGAATAGTTAGTCATTTTTATGATTAGATTCCTTTTTTCTTTATTTCTTATTTTTAGTATTACTTCTTCACAAGATTTACATCAAACTTTTTCGAAAATTTGTTTAAAACACAATATTGTAGGAGGTACATTATTTACATATAATGATGGAAAGGAAATAATAAATCATTACGGTGTTTCAAATATAAAAACTAATCAGAGGGTTGATGATAATACTCTTTATAAAGTTGCCTCAATTTCTAAATTAATTACAGCACTTGGTGTTATGAAATTATATGAAGATGGGATGATAGATATAAACAATAATATTAATGATTATTTGGATTTTGATATTACAAACCCTACTCAATTGCAACACCCCATAACAGTTAAAATGTTATTAAATCATACATCTTCATTAACTGATTCAGGCTCTTATTTTGAATTATTAAAAAAAATTCAAAACATAAATCAAAACGCAACGATATCATCATTGTTTAATGATGATAGTTCTTATAGATTATTTTTGAATTACGCCCCAGGAACATATTTTTCTTATAGTAATATAAATTATGGATTGTTAGGTGTAATTATAGAACAGGTTACAAAAAAAAGATTTGATCAATATATATACGAAACAATCTTGAGCCCTTTAAAGATTAAGGGTGGATTTAATCTTAATAAGATAGATTATAATCATCTAAGCACATTATATAGGGGGGGGGATGCTCAAATAGATGATTATCTTGAGAAAAAAACTATAAGTTTTGATTCTTATATAATAGGAGAAAACACCTTACTTTTTTCTCCTCATAGTGGGTGTAGAATTTCAGTTTCAGATTTGTTTAAAATCATGGAATTATTTTTAAATAAAGGAAAATACTTTGATGGGGTAAAACATGTCGCTCTTGTACAGGATAGAACAATAGATTTAATGATGCAGTCTAACTGGAAGTATAATGGTTTAAATGGTGATAATTTTTTCGGCATATTTAATCAATGGGGATTAGGCCTTCAAATCACCGAAAATAAAATATGTGATGATTTCATGTTTAACAATCAACGCATGTATGGGCACATAGGTCAAGCTTATGGATTAGTGGGTAGTTTGTTTTTTAATGTTGAACGCCAGAATGGTTTTATTTTTATACTTAATGGTCATTATAATCAACAATATATTGAAGGAGAAAATAGTTCATTTTTTAAAATAAATGAAGAAATATTTAATGAAATTGAGGCTTCTTTTCGAGAAAAAATAGATAAAATTCATACGCCATTAGGTTTAAGAATCTCAAATTTAAAAGCTAAAAGATTAGTTTTTTTGACAACAAAATCAGGAAATCGTTATAAAACTATAAACTTTAAATAATAAAACTCTCTAATTTTAGAGAGTTTTATTAGAGTGGTACCACCAGGAATCGAACCAGGGACACAAGGATTTTCAGTCCTTTGCTCTACCAACTGAGCTATGGTACCGTTAAAATGTTTCCAAATATATAATATTATTTAGAATAAATTATATACTATGATTTCATAAATTTAACACAAATAACTTTTTGCTCTATGAACGTAATTATTGATGTAGGTAACACAACTGTGAAAATAGGATTATTTCAAAACAATAAATTATTAAAAAAAATCAATTATGATTCAAAAAACAAAAATCAACTAACTTCAATCTTTTCAGATTTCCCAAATATAAATTATGTTTTTTTTTGTGGGTTCAATACTCAATTAAAATTAAAAATTCAAAATATAATTAATGATTCTAGCGTTATTTTAGTTGATTGGAAAAATATTAAAAAGGACATGATTAATATTGAATATGATAATTTAGATAGTTTAGGTTTTGATAGACTTGGTCTTTCTGTAGCTGCACTTTTTTTACATCCGAAGTTTGATAACCACTTAGTAATAGATATGGGCTCTTGTATAACATATGATCTTATATTAAATAAAAAATATCAAGGAGGGCAAATTAGTCCAGGAATAAATATTAGATTAAAATCATTAGAAAAATTTACCACAACTTTGCCAAAGTTAGATTTTTTAAAACCAAATTTTTTATTGGGAAAATCCACGTTTGATAGTATTCAGTCTGGAGTTTTTTTTGGCATTCATGATGAGATTAAATCTAGAATTGATTTTTATAAAAAAGAAATCACAGATTTGAATATTATTTTAACTGGAGGAGATACTTTACATTTTAAAAAAACAATTAAAAATGTTGTTTTTGACGACAATTTATTAATGAAAGGTTTAAATTTGCTGTTAAAGTATAATGTTGAAAAGTAGACTATATATATTATTTTTTTTATTCCCATGTATTATATTTGGACAGTTTAATACAACTTCCCCATATTCATTTTATGGAATAGGAAACTTACATCAAACAGGATTGTCTCAAAATATTTTTATGGGAGGGATTTCAAATGCTTTAAATGACACAGAAAATTTAAACTTTCAAAATCCTGCCAGTTATTCATTTTTAAATTTAACTTCCGTAGAACTAGCCTTTCAATTAAGTCATTATAATATGAAACAGGGTGATTTAAAAAAAACAGATCTTTTTAGTAACATAATAGGTTTGGGTATAGGTTTTCCATTATCTAAACATGCGTCAATATCATTAGGTTTTCGCCCACATAGCTCTATTGGGTACAATATTGAATATAGTAGTTTTCAATCAGTGAATAAATTAGATTTAGCTGAAATAACATATAATTTTTCAGGGAATGGTGGTTTGAATAAAGCTATTTTAGGCGCGGCTTATAAATTTAAAATTAATAAAGGTTTAAGTATATCAACAGGTTTTAATTTAAACTATTATTTTGGAACAATTTCTAGAATTAATGCAATTGAAATTGATTCTACTGGATTTAATAATTATAGAGAAAACCTTTCTACACTTGTACGAGATTTTCAACTAAATTATGGTTTGATTATTGATAAAACAATTAACGATAAAAAATTATCTATAGGTTTTGTTTTTTCACCTGAATCTCAACTTAAATCCACAGAAAACCTATACTCTCACACATACACTTTATCTGGTCAGTACGAATATTTTGGAGATACAATTTATGATAATAATCAGGAACAAGGTTTTATGCAACTACCAGTATCTATGAGTGCGGGGATTAATCTATATAAGCAATATAATTGGTTAATAGGGTGTGATTATAATTATACTAATTGGGATAATTATAAATTGTTTAATAATAGTGTTGACTATATAGATAATTTACATGAATTTATCATAGGAGGTTATTTTACACCTAAATTTGATGATATCCATAATTACTGGAGTAGAGTACAATATAGATTAGGGGTCTCGTATTCATCTGGATATTTAAATTTAAATAATTTTGAATTAGTTCAATCTAGTAATGTTGGGTTATTAAAAGATTATAAAATATCTTTTGGATTAGGAATGCCTATACCTAAAAATAAGAGCCAGTTTAATCTGGGGTTACAGTTTGGATATAGAGGGTCTAGTGAAAGTATTTTGATTGATGAAAAATATATCAACTTCATATTTTCAATGACTTTTAATGATAAATGGTTTAAAAAACGCAAAATAGATTAATAATGAAATCAATAAAATATACTATAATAATTTTAATATTATATATACCAATATTAAAATCACAGTGTTCGCCAGAAATAGATCCAGTATTTGCATGTGACACACTTCAAACAAAACAACTTAAAAGTAATTATACTGAGTATTATAAACAGGCGAAACAAACCAAGAGAATAGAAACCTATAAAGATGCTTATCAAGGTTGGAAGTGGTTATTGGACAACGCTCCAAAGAGCACAAAAAACTTATACATAAATGGCCCAAAAATTTTAAAAGCATTAATAGACAAAGAAGAAGATGAAGATGAAAAAAACAGATTAATAGATTTGTTAATTAGCGTTTATGATATTAGATTGGATTATTATCCGGAAAAAGAGGGCTATGTTAGGGCTTTACAAGGAAAAGACATGTATAAGTATCGTTCTAGTACTGTAGAAGACTTGAAAAAATGCCGTGCAGTTTTACAAAAATCTTTTCAAATTGATGGGTTGAATAGTACAGCTACTACCATAACATATTATTTTAATGTGTCATTGAATTTGTATACAAAAGATGTGCTAAAAAAACAAGATTTAATGGCGCTTTTTTCTGATGTTTCAGAAGTTGTAGATTATAGAGAAGCAAGCATTTCACAAGACATATATGCATTGAGTGGAGACTCTACAAAAATATTATCTTCAAAAGAGACAAAAAACCTAAGTAAATTAGAAGCGGAATCCAATCGTATTGCAAAAGCAAAAAAAAGTATTAATAAAAATTTTGAAAAAATCATTACGAGTTGTGATCAATTAATATCACTATATGAAGGTTTTAATAGGTTTAAATTTGAGCAAGTATATAACAATAAAAAGGAAAAGTATGAGAATGTATATAAAGAATTTATCAGTACAGGGGATTCTATAAACGATTTAAAATGGCTTAATAGAACAGCCGAAGTTTTTATTAAAAAAGGATGTATGGATAATGACTTTTATTTACAAGTAGTTACATTGTTATATGACATGAATCCTACCGCTGAATCTGCTTTTAAAATGGGTCAAAGAAAATATGCCAAAAAATCATATTCTGAAGCAATAGCTTATTTCGAAGATGCGTATACACAAGAAGTTGAGGATAATATTAAAAAGTCTAAGTATGCTTTTTATACTGCTGCTGCTTCTTCTAGAAATAACAAGAGGAAAGCTAGAAATTATGCCCTGAAAGCAGCTAACTTGCGTAAAAATTGGGGAGATCCATACATATTAATAGGGAAATTATATGCTCAATCTTCTGCAAAATGCGGCGATAATCCTGCTACAAAAAAAGCAGGTTATTGGGCTGCAATAGAAAAGTTCCAATTAGCTAAAAGAATAGATAAAAGCTGTGAAAGGGAAGCAAATAAATTAATTGGGAACTATGGTAAATTAGTACCAACTTTAAGTGTTTGGAAAGATAATGTTGGAGACCCAAAGAACACATATACAATTAACTGTTGGTATACCGAAAAAGTAAGAATAAAATTTTGAAAAAACATTTCTTATTTTTTTCTTTTGTATTCACGTCTTGTTTGAATAATAATATTGATTATAATTTTTTAAATACAGAAGTTGATAGTTTTGAGAAAGGAAAGAATTTAAAAATATTTTACTTTTCAGAAGGAATTAAACGTTTTCTTTTAAAAACAAATACTATGGAATCATTTGAGGATTATGTTCTAGTCAAAAAAAAATACACACAAGCGTGTATTTCAGACACTATTTTTTTTGATTTTGATTTACAAAACATTAATCAAGATACTTTACAAAATATTTCAGTTTTTTCTGATTCAGTTTTGATAATAAATTATAATAATCTAGGAGATTCTATATTTCAAGTTTCCGCAGAAAAAATTATTAATTATTCCGATGAAGATATTATAGAATTAAAAAAAAATGTCGTTTTAAAAAACAATAAGAATAATATTTTAAAAACAAATCATTTATTTTGGAATATAGAAAAGAAAAAATTGTTATCCTTGGATTCTGTTATAATAGAAACAAGTGACAAAACTATTCATGGTTGCGGTTTGTACTCGGATGATAATTTTGAAAATTATCAAATCTATAATATTCGCGGAGAAATAGAGATTGATACAGATTAAATTTTTTTTATGGATGTAACAATTATTTTGATATCATTAATATTTTCAGCCTTTTTTTCCGGAATGGAAATAGCTTTCTTTTCATCTAATAAGTTAAAAATAGCACTTGATAAGGAAAGCGGAACTCGTTCCGAAAAAATAATATTTAAATTTTTAAACAATCAATCTCATTTTATTACAACCATGCTAATAGGAAATAATATAGCTTTAGTTGTTTATGGATTATTTATGGCAAAAATTTTAAATGAGCCATTAAGTAATATATTTCACAATCAATTTTTAATTGGATTTTTTGAAATTTTATTATCATCAATTCTAGTTTTGATTGTTGCTGAATTTATACCAAAAGCAATCTTTTCTATTCTTTCTAATAGAATGTTAAAATTATTTGCCATTCCAGCTTCTCTTATGTATAAAATTTTAACACCAGTGGTTTTTATTATAACATTTATATCAGGATTATTACTTTCACTTTTTGGTGTTAAAAAAAGAGAAAAAAAAATAGATTTCAATAGATTAGATTTAGATAATTATTTGGAACAACACTATAATGAAAATCAGGAAGATATAAATCCAGAGGTTGAGATACTAAAAAATGCTTTGGATTTTTCTAAAACTAAAGTTAGAGATTGCATGATTCCTAGAACAGAAGTTATTAGTATGGATGTGAAGGAAGACATAAGTTATTTAAAGACTAGCTTTTTCGAATCAGGTCATTCTAAAATCATAATTTATAAAGAAAATATAGATTTTGTATTAGGTTATGTGCACTCTTATGAATTATTTAAAAAGCCGGAAAAAATTCGAGATATGTTATTGCCCATATCTTTTGTTCCTGAAAGCATGTTGGTAAAAAAGGTTCTAGATCAACTTTTGAAAGACAGAAGAAGTATTGCGGTGGTACTGGATGAATATGGAGGCACTTCGGGAATTATTTGTTTAGAAGATATTGTAGAAGAATTGTTCGGTGAAATTCAAGATGAACATGATGTGGAAGAACAGGTTGAAAAAAAAATAACAAATAATAAAATTAAATTTTCTTCAAAGATTAAAATAGGATATTTAAATGAAAAATATAATCTTGATTTACCAGAATCGGAAGAGTATGAAACTTTAGGAGGTTTGATATTGTCATCTATTAGTACAATGCCAGAAAAAAATCAAAAAATTGAAATAAATAAATCTTTGTTTATTGTTTCTAAAGTAACAGACAATTTTATAGAGGAGATAATACTTGTTTTAAATCACAAATAAATTGTATATTCGTATCCCCAAAATAGATTAATATGGCAGTATTACATACACTAAGAACAAATAAGGTATTAAAAACAGTCACTTTTATTATTATAGGTGCAGGTATGTTTTTATTTGTTGATCCTGGTTTTGACTCTTTTAAAACTCTAAAAATGATTTTTTCTTCAGAAAAGAATGAATTAGAATTAAATTCTTTTGGAGCAGTACATGGGCATCAATTGTATAATACCTATGAAAGACCTAATCCAAATGGAGGCCCCAGTTTATTTATTGAAGAGCCAGAAGACGTAGCTATGCAGGCTCATATGAGTTATCTTGAATTCATTCAACAATCACAAAATGTTTCTAACACAAAAAAGCGTAATTTGAACGGTATATGGGATCATTTTAATCAAAGATCTTTTATAAAAAAAGAAATGGAGTCCCACGAATTTAAATTTTCAAAAGCTGAAAAGATAGATTTAGTTAAAGGGACTATCACAGGTATAGATAATGCTGCACCTTTCTTTACTTCTTGGTGGAGAGCTTTAAGAACTAATGAAGCGGGCGAAGTAGATTCTAGTATTGATGGAAAAGTATTGGAAGATAGTATAGCTGTTTGGACAGAAAATAGTAAAGTAAATCAAAATCAAGGAAACTACCTTAACTATAACTTTATTTTTAAACCCTTTAATATTTCTAATCATGAAATTACGAGGTTTATGTCTTTATATAATATGGGGACATTTGCTCCTAAAGCATTTTTAGAGCAAGAATATTTAGATAGTAAAAAAACATTAAATGGGAAATACATATACATCCCATTTCGAGATATTAAAGATTTAGAAATTGAAGTTACAGAAGAGGAAATAACCGAGTATTATAATTCTAATAAAGAAGAATTTCTTAATGATACAGATGATCGAGTAATAGATTATTATATTTTTGACGCAGAACCAAGTCCATCAGATATTGCTATAGCCACTGAGACTATTGTTAAACAATACAGTACAAATGAAATCCTTAATGTTGATTTAGAAAAAGAAAAACTCGTTCAAGAATTAAAAAAAGAAAATGGCGGTCTTCTTTACTCCGACTCTATTCTTGATAAAACTAAAGAGAGCCTTCTTTCTTTTGCAAAAGAACAGTCTTCTAAACCAGATATTGTAGTATTTGAAAGGGCATCTAAAGAAAAAGTTTTCAAGAATAAAATTCCTAACACAAATTCTTTTGGCCCAATATTAGAAAAAGGAGTTCTTAAATTAGGATTTGCATTTTTGGAAGACAAGGATAGTGTTACAGTTTTATATGTAAATCAAATAATTAAGCCTACTCCAAAAACTACTAATGAAAATTTTGTGAAAGCAAAATCTTTTCTATATAGTTCTCAAACAGCAGAAGAATTCGAATCTGAAGCAAAAAAACTTACAAATGTAATAATCAAAAAAAATGTGTCAATATCTAAATTAGATGAAGACCTTTCTGGCATAGAGTCTAATGCAAGAAATATTATAAGATGGTCTTTTGGGATACCGGACAATATAAATGTTTCCTTATCAGATCTTATACTAGAGGAAAGACAAGGTTCTGTTAGGAGGTTTAAGGCGAATATATTTGATCAGGTAGTAGTTTTTGTTAAGGATATTAATAATGGAGACTATAAAGACATAGAAGTAGTTAAATCACAGATTAAAAAGACTCTTTTAGAAAGTAAAAAATCAAAATTAATTCAAGAAAAAATATCTAAAAACTGGTCTGATGATATTAATGAATTAGCGAAGAGTCTAAATACAAAAGTGAATCCAGCTTCAAACTTTTCTTTTTCTGCTGCAAATTTTTCTGTTGGTGGCAATGATCCTGGCGCAACAGGATTTTTCTTTGGAGTAAAGGAAAATGAGATTTCTCAACCATATGTTGGTAATAAAGGGGTTTTTATATTTCAAAAAACTGAAACTATAAAACCAGAAATTTTAGATGAAGAAGTTGTAAGCTCTAAACAAAAAATTTTAGGAAATGCTAATTCAGAATTTAACTTAAATCTTATTGAACAATCAAAATCAAGTAAAGCAATAGACATGCGATATATGTCATTTTAACTTAACATTATTTCAGGATTTCCATTCTATAAGAATCTAATTTTAAAAAGAAAAATAGAAAAATAGTCATAGTAATCAAGGCTGTGCCGCCATAACTTACGAAGGGGAGCGGAATTCCAACAACAGGGAATAACCCCAGAATCATGCCAATGTTAATTGAAAAGTGACTAAAAAAAATACCTAAAAAACTATATCCAAAAACTCTGGAAAATTTAGATCTCTGGCGTTCACTTATAATTATAATTCTAATCATAATAAAAACAAAAAGCATAATAGTTATTAAAGATCCTAAAAACCCAAATTCTTCTCCTATAGTACAAAATATAAAGTCAGTACTTTGTTCAGGGATATAATCTCCTTTGGTTTGAGTTCCTTGTAAAAACCCTTTTCCAAATAAACCTCCGGAACCAATTCCTATGAGTGATTGGTCTAAATTATATCTTTCTGCTTTAGTAACATTTTTACCAATAAGAACATTAATTCTAGTTTGTTGATGAGGTTTTAATAAATTGTTAAATGTGTACTGGGAAAAAAAAGAAAAAAATGAACTTAAAATTAGTATAGAAATAACTTTTTTAAAGGAAATTTTCTTCAAAATTAATAATGCGATTCCTATCAATAAACTAATCCAAAAAATATATTTGAAAGATAATACAATGGTCATAATAAATAGCGATAATAAACCTAATAAAAATATAGGAATCCACTTATTTAAACCTTCTCTAAATAGAGGAATTATTAAAAATCCAAAAACTAAACAAGAGCCCATGTCAGGTTGTAGAAAGATTAGAAACACAGGAGCGTTAATTAATAAAAGAACTTTTACAAGATTATTTTTTTTGGATAATGAAGTGTCATGTTTTGATAAATATGTAGATATAGCCAGTACAGTTCCAAATTTTGCAAGTTCAGCTGGTTGAAATCCAAAAACACCAAAATCAAACCAAGATTTTGCACCGTGTTTTGTTTCTCCAAAAAATAAAACACAAATTAATAATATAATCGAAAAAATATAAATCAAATAAGATAATTTCATCAGGAATTTACCATCAAGTAATAAAATAATTACACCAATTGTAAGTGATATAAGATGAAATAATATTTGTTTTCCAAATTCAGAATAAAACGAGAATGTTGTGGTTGAGTCATATTCGACGACATAAATAGAATATAAACCTAAAAACATTAGACCTATATATGCTAAAAAAATCTTAAAATCTATGAATTTATAATCAGGATTTCTGTACATTATTTTAAGGATTTTAAAATGTAATTTTTAAAACTAGGATCAAAAGATGGCTTATTTTTAAAAGTTAAATCAACCTCCCTATTTAGATATTTTTCTATACATAAATTTGCTATTGGTGCAGCAGCATCACCACCATCACCGCCATTTTCAATATAAACTGCAATAGCAATCTTTGGTTGGTTTTTTGGTGAAAAAGCTGTAAAAACAGAGTGGTCTATTTGTTTAATTTTATTTTTATAATTTTCTACTGTTCCAGTTTTTCCACATATCTTCAAATTAGTTATTCTAGATTTTTTTGCAGTTCCATGGAACCCCTCTAAAGCCCTTTCCATTCCCTTTATAACATATTCAAAATAGTTTTTTGAAATAGATACATTATGCATTTCAGAAAATCTTTTTTTTCGTAACACAAATTCTAAATACTCTTTTATAGAACATGTTCCTTTTGCATCTTTTATTATGTGTGGTGTGAAAAAATGTCCTCTATTAGCTAAAATAGCTGTATAATTTGCTAGTTGTATAGGAGTAACTAATAATTCGCCTTGTCCAATTCCTAAAGAAATACAATTAGAAGGCCCCCAATTTTGACCTTTATAAAGATTACTATAATAATTTCCATCTGGAACTTTCCCAGGAACACCAGCATGTAAATCATTATTGAGAAAATCCCCAAAACCAAATTCTCTTACATATTTTGACCAAGTATCTAATCCATTTTTGCTTGAAGATTTACTTTTTACTACTCTGTAGAATAATTCACAGAAATATGCATTACAAGATTCAGATAATGCATTTGTGATATTCATAGGTGGATGATCTGTTCCGTGGCATTTTACTTTCATTCGTGTTCCATAATTCCATCCGTAATTACAATTAATTTTTGTTCCAGTATTAATCACGTTTTCTTCTAATCCAATCAATGCTGTTAACATTTTTATTGTAGAACCCGGAGCATATGAAGATAAAATTGTGCGATCAAATAATGGTTTGTTTGGATTACTTCTTAGGTCAGGATAAACTTCATTCCTTTTTTTTCCAATGAAATCAGATGGATTATAAGAAGGGCTTGTTACTAAACATAAAATCTCACCAGTTTCAGGTTCGATAGCAACAATACTACCATTATAATTTTGCATGATTTTTTCTCCAAATTCTTGTAATTCTAAATCAATAGTTAATGTAATTGACCTACCAGGTATTGAGAGTGTGTCTAATAATCCATTTTTATATGGCATTTGTTTACCTGTAACATCTTGTAGAATATGTTTTACTCCTTTTTTTCCTCTCAAAGTTTGCTCATATGATTTGTCAATTCCAGATTTTCCAATTCGATCGCCGCTTTCGTAATATGAGTTGTTAGGATTCAAATTATTAATTACACCGATATAGCCTAAAATATTAGCAGCATAATTAGTATTATATTTTCGAACCATTCTGGGTTGTTCATATAATCCTCGAAATTGAAATAAATTTTCAAGTGCAGAAAAAGGAACTTCCTCTAAGAATAAAGAACCTTTAGTGTAGGAATATTGTTTTGCTTTGTCAATTTTTTCTTTGAGTAAATCTTTGGTTATATTAAAATAATTACATAATTCTAGCGTGTCTGCCATCGTTATTAATTTTAAGTCTTTAGGAATCATCATGATATCTATAATACTATCATTTTTTGCTAATAAATTATTATAACGATCATAAATTAATCCTCTTTCTGGGGGATTTTGAATTCGTCTTTTCGCATTATTTTCAGCTAGATTTTGGTAGTAAGAATTTTGAACTATTTGTATGTAAAATAATTTAGAAACAAAAATGCCAGATACAAATATTATCAAGAAGTAAATAAAAAACCTTCTGTTTGTTAGGATAAGATTTCTTTTCATTTTTTAAAAATATAATATGAAAATATTAAAAGCAATATTGTAAAAAAAGCACTAATTAATGTACTAATCAAAACATTAAAAAAACTTAATCCTGAAAATAGAAATAATATAAAATGATGAGAGATAGTTCCAAACATCAAGTATGATGAAATTCTACCAAAATTTAAATTAGAAAAGTTCAAATCATTTAAATTATTTTCTCTAACAGAAATTAGTTTTAGATATTTAGGTCTAAAATAAGCTAAACATAAACTGCTAAATGCATGAATAGGCCCGCATGTACTTAAGGTTCCAATCCCGACATCAATAAATAAACCAATAAAAAAAGAAGAAAGAATTATAAATAAAGAGCTTTTTCTTGTAGGAAGAAATAATATAAAAATTATATAATAATAAGGATTAATCCAATTACTAAAAAGAAATTGATTAAGTATAAAAACTTGGAGAATAATATTTCCAAAAAAACAAAATAAGATAGAATTATTTGTTTTCATAAAAAGTGTTTAATTCTGATTTTAAATTATCTTTTATAATTATAGCGCTATTAATATTTTTAAAGTCTACACCTAAAAAAACCTCAATTTTAAATGAATTAGAACTTGTTTTTTTGTCAACTTCAGAAATGGTTCCTATAAAAATACCACTATAAAAACTTTTTGAATCAGCTCTTGTAAAAATTGAATCACCGATTGAGATATTGATTTCATTTCCAACACCTTCTAATGTTGCGTGTTGATATGAATCTCCATTCCATTTTAAAATACCTTCATCTAACATTCCATTTTTTGTTTTTATTGATGTTAATAATTTAGGCCCTTTTAAACTGATTAGAGTTGTCACTTCACAAAAATGATCTGTTAGATTACTTACAAGCCCTACAACTCCATTATTATTAAAAACTCCCATATTTTTTTTGACTCCATGTTTGGCGCCTTTATTAAGTAAAATAATATTGTTTGGAAGTGTCCAGTTTTTTTTTTCAACTTCCGTAGGAATATAATTAAATCTAGTATTTTTAGAGGTGGTAATTAAATTTTCGTATTCTTTATATAATTGAAGTTTGTCATTTTGAAATTTTAATAATTCATTTTCTTCAATTAATGAGCAGTTTTCATTTATCAATTTCGAATTAATTTTTTTTAATCTAAAATATTGTGCTAGATTATCTTCTATTCCTAAAGATGTATACATCAAATTTCTTAGTCCATTTAATATTTTTGCTTCATTATATGGGTTTATTTTTACAATTAATGATAAGCAAAAAAAAGTTAGAAAAATGAAAATAATAAATACATGATGCTTTATTAAGATTTCAATTAAAAAGCGCATAAATTTTATTAAGTTATCTCATTAAAAAAGTATAATGATCTACATTTTTTAAAGCAATTCCAGTACCTCTTACTACTGCTTTTAAAGGATCTTCTGCTATGAATACTGCTAAATCTGTTTTAGCAGAAATTCGTTTTTCTAAACCCCTTAACATTGACCCTCCTCCAGCTAAATATATACCTGTATTATAAATATCTGCAGCTAATTCAGGCGGCGTCATTGCTAAAGCTTGCATAATTGCATCTTCTATAGAACATATTGATGAATCTAAAGATTGTGCAATTTCTTTGTAAGAAACTATAACTTGCTTTGGCTTTCCT
>Ga0163179_10000751_pt1 | contig 23100 bp, 17 predicted proteins | sample AtlANTMetagenome_FD_109643 | JGI IMG/M metagenome (GOLD analysis project Ga0163179, IMG submission 109643) | Marine eukaryotic phytoplankton communities from the Atlantic Ocean - Atlantic ANT 2 Metagenome | ecosystem: Environmental > Aquatic > Marine > Oceanic | place: North Atlantic Ocean...
TATTATTTAGATTTATTAGAATATAGAAATCTTTCAAATGAAGTTGCAGAACGTTTTGAAGTTATGCATGAGTCGCCTCAGTTAATAGTATTAAAAAATGGGGTTAGTATTTATTCCTCATCACATAATGCAATATCTATAGAGGAATTAAAACAGGCATTACAATTTAATTAAAATTTGAAAAAAAAGTATTTCATATTATTTTTTACAGTACTGTCCTTGTATAGCTTTTCTCAAAGTGGAGATATAGATGGGAAAGGAATTTTATATCAGAAATTTTTTATTGGAGGAGTTCAGTTAAATTCAAATGGTCTAGCAATTAATGCTAGATTAGGCGTAAATCCTAATGTTTATTGGAATAGATTTTATGAATTAGATATTGTAAGTATGAAGCATGATAAAGAAGTGAAAATATATCATCCATTTTATGATAATGTCAAAGGATATGTTTATGGTAAAAAAAACACATTTATTCCAATTAGATTTGGGTATGGTGTTGAGCGTTCTGTTACTAGTAAAAAAAGTAATCAATCAGTTGGTGTACAATTTTTAATGTCTGGAGGTGTTAGCTTAGGAATATTAAAGCCAGTTTATTTAGAAATTTTAAAAGAAGGAGCTATTCCAGATACTTATTACATTGTTGTTGAAAAATATGATCCATCTCAACATAGAATAGATAATATTTATGGAAGGGCGCCTTTTGTCAATGGATTAAATGAAATATTTGTAATGTCCGGTTTTTATACAAAAATCGCATTTAATTTTGATTTTAGTATAAAAGATGATAGAATAACAACTATAGAGACTGGTGCTGTTTTTGATTCTTTTTTTAAAGACGTTCCTATTATGGATTCAAATGAAAATACAAATAAATTCCTGACCTTTTATTTAGGGCTATCTTATGGATTAAAATGGAATAAATGAGTGAAGTGAAAAATAATACATTAAATCAAAAAAAGCCAAAATGGCTTCGCGTAAAATTACCGATAGGAAAGAATTATAGGAGTGTGCGTAAATTAGTAGATGACCATAAGCTTCATACAATTTGTGAAAGTGGTAATTGCCCAAATATGGGAGAATGTTGGGGTGCAGGCACAGCAACTTTTATGATTTTAGGTAATATTTGTACAAGGTCATGTGGGTTTTGTGCAGTTGCAACTGGCCGTCCTAAGCCAGTTGATTTGCAAGAGCCCAAAAGAGTAGCAAGGTCAGTAAAGCTAATGGGAGTTAAGCACTGTGTTTTAACTTCAGTTGATAGAGATGAATTAAAAGATGGGGGTTCTATAATTTGGGCAGAAACTGTAAATGAAGTTAGAAAAGCAGCACCATTGACAACGCTAGAAACACTAATTCCAGATTTTAAAGGAGAAATGCATAATGTTCAACGTGTTGTTAATGTTGCTCCAGAAGTGATTTCACACAACTTAGAAACGGTTAGGCGTTTAACTAAACAAGTTAGAATTCAAGCAAAATACGATAGAAGTTTGAGAGTTTTAGAGTATATTAATATTCACGGAAAAAGTAGAACCAAATCTGGCATCATGGTTGGGCTTGGGGAAACAGAGGCTGAAGTGTTTGAAGTAATGCATGATTTAAAGAATGTTGGAGTAGAAGTAATAACCATTGGTCAATATCTTCAGCCTACATTAAAGCATCTTCCAGTTGTAGAATTTATTACACCAGAACAATTTAATAGATATAAACACATGGGTTTGTCACTTGGTTTTAGGCATGTTGAGAGCTCTCCGCTAGTAAGATCTTCTTATCATGCAGAAAAACATGTTTTATGAATTAAAATAATTCTTAAATTGCGAATATATTTTTTTTTAGAAATTAAAAAATAACATTATGAAGAGGATTTTACCATTTTTATTTTCACTATTTTTCTTTTTAAATACTTCTGCACAAGAACAGGATATAATTAAATGTGCTGCACATGAAATTATGTTGCAAGAAATTGCAGCAAATACTGATTTAGCTGAAAAAAAAGCAAAATATGATCAAGAACTTAAAGATTATTTAAATAATTCTTTAGATCGTTCTGTGGATTCAACTTTAAGAATAATACCAGTTGTAGTTCATGTATTACATCAAGGGGGTCCTGAAAATATATCTAAAGATCAAATTGAGGATCAAATTAGAATTTTAAATGAAGATTTTAGACGATTAAATGCAGACGCCGTTAATACACCTTCTGGTTTTGACTCAGTAGCAGCTGATTGTAAAGTAGAATTTGTGTTAGCTAAAATAGATCCATTAGGGAATTGTACTGAAGGAATAAATAGAATTTATACTACTAAAACTTATAACGCGTCCAATGAAACTGGCTTTAAAGCGATTAGTTTTTGGAATAGTTATCAGTATATGAATATGTGGGTAGTAAATAATATTACAATGGATAATAATTATGGCACCGTTATAGGATATGCGCAATTTCCTGAATCTGGTTTAATGTCAACTGATGGTATTGTAGTAGCTCATAATCAGGTAGGTAGTATAGGAACAGCATCAACAAATAATTACTATGGTAGAACAACAACTCATGAAGTTGGCCATTGGTTGGGTTTACGTCATACATGGGGAGATTCAGAATGTGGATCAGATGGCGTTGAAGATACACCTTTAGCTGAAGATGCAAATTTTGGATGTTTTAGTTATCCTAAACTATCAAATTGTGATGGAGCTGATCCTGTAAATGGAGAAATGTTTATGAATTACATGGATTATTCAGATGGTGCTTGTCAAAATTTATTTACAATTGGTCAAAAAGAAATTATAGACTTTACTCTAAATGGCTCAAGGTCAAATCTCTGGTCAGAAGAAAATTTAATTGCAACGGGAATTCTAAATTCTGCTAATTTAGATTGTACTCCTATAGCACAATTTACATCAGATAATACATGGGTTTGTGCTGGAGAAAATGTGTTGTTTTATGATAATTCATATAATGGTACAGTAGATAATAGGACATGGACTTTCCAAGGTGGTAGCCCGGGAACTTCAACTTCTTCAACTGCAAATGTAACTTACCAAAATGCAGGTGTTTATAATGTTACACTTGAAGTTTCAAATGCAAATGGTTCAAGTACAGTTACAGAAGTTGGTAAGGTTGTTGTAAGTAATGCATGGGCATCAGATAGTGATGGAAGCTATAATGAAAGCTTTGAAAGTAATAGTAATTTTTGGAATAAGTGGAAAAGAATTAATTATGATAATGGAAATGGTTGGTCAATTTATGAAGGGAATGTAGTTGCTGGAAATCAATGTGTTAGAATGAATAACTTTGAAAATACTATTTTTGAAGAAGATTGGCTAGTATCACCTTCTTATAATTTTAGTCATTTTTCTGGAACAGTATCAATTAATTTTGATTATGCAGCAGCAGCAAGAACAGCCGAACCAGCAGACTTGGTAAAAATATATATATCTACTGATTGTGGTGAAACTTGGATTCCAAGAGGGTCAGGTGTGTCAGGAACTATACTTGCAAATAATGGTTTTTATTTAAATGAATTTATGCCTAATGAAATAACTATTTGGGATAATTATTCTATTACAATTCCTGCAAATTATTTAGATGGTAATTTTAGGTATGCGCTTGTATTCACTTCAGGTGGTAGTGGAAATCATGTCTATATAGATGATGTTCGTATTACTGCAAGTAATGTTGCATTAGAAGAAGAAAACATTAGTTTTCTTGAAGTTTATCCAAATCCTTCTTTAAATCATTTATTTGTTCAGTTTAATGCAAAAAACATTGAAAGTTGTTCTATTTCCTTAATGGATGTTTTAGGAAAAAAAGTTGATAATTTATCTAATAAGAGTACATCTATAGGAATAAATTCTTATTCTTTTGATATGAAAAATTATCTTCCAGGAATATATTTTTTACAAGTAAAAATGTCAAATATTACTAAAGTTAAAAAAATAATTATTAACTAAAACTATTTTAATTTAGTGTAAAAGGCCACCAATTTGGTGGCCTTTTTTTTAATTTTACTTTATGAATAAAGTTAATGTTGGAATAAATGGTTTTGGACGAATAGGACGTTCCTTTTTAAGAATAGCTTGTAAACACCCTTTAATAAATGTAGTTGCTATAAATGATAAAGCTGATGCTGAAACTTTAACACATTTGTTTAAATACGATAGTATTCACGGAAGGTTTAAGGGAGATGTTAGGTTATGTAATAATCATTTAGGAGTGGCAGAAAAGATAATGATAGGTGATAGCTCTATTCAGTATTTTAATCAGTCTAATATAGAAGACATTAGATGGGATTATAACAAGGTTGATGTTGTTATTGATGCTACCGGTATTTTTAGAAGTAAAGAACAACTTAAAAAGCATTTTAAAAAAGGTGTCAAAAAAGTTATTTTATCATCACCACCAATTGATGATACAAAGATGATTGTGTTGGGAATTAATGACTGTGAATTAAAAAATGAGCGAATTATTTCAAATGCATCTTGTACTACTAATAGTGCAGCACCAATGGTAGAAATAATTGATAAACTTTGTGGAATTGAAAAAGCATATGTTACTACTATTCATTCGTATACTACTGATCAAAAATTACATGATGCTCCTCATAAAGATTTAAGAAGAGCAAGGGCAGCAGCGCAATCTATCGTTCCAACAACTACTGGAGCAGCAAAAGCTTTAACTAAGGTATTTCCTCATCTTAATAAAAAAATAGGTGGTTGTGGTATTAGAGTTCCTGTCCCTAATGGTTCTTTAACTGATATTACATTTATAGTAAAAAACATAAAAACAGTTAACCAGGTAAATGTTTATTTTAAAAAAATGGCAGAACAATCATTTAAGGATATTCTTTATTATTGCGAAGACCCCATAGTATCTATAGATGTTATAGGGAGCCCTTATTCATGTGTTTTTGATTCTCATTTAACTTCAGTTATTGGTAATATGATTAAAGTTGTTGGTTGGTATGATAATGAAATAGGTTATTCAAATAGACTATTAAATTTGATAGAAAAATCTATTTATAATGTTTAAGTTCTATTTTTAACCCATCAAAAACAGCATAAGAGTTGAAGTTAACCCATTCTCCTAAATTAATTATTCTGCTATCATTTTGTAGTTTATAATCAATTGGATAATGACGATGCCCAAAAATAAAATAGTTAATGTTTTTTGACTTTAAATAATTTCTGCAAAAAGAAATTTGTTTTTCTTTTTCATCATTAAAAGTATCTTCTTTTATTTTATTTGCAATACGACTTCTTTTTGCCCAAAAATGTGCAATTTTAATTCCAATGTCAGGATGAATACACCTAAATATCAATTGACATAATTTATTTGTAAAGATTGATTTTAAAAACTTAAAGCCAAATTCTCCAGGGCCAAGACCATCTCCATGGTGCATGTAAAATACTTTTCCGCCATATATTTTAGTTAAATCTTTGTCAATGACTTCTACTCCTAATTCCTTTTTTAAATATCCAAAAGTCCATAAGTCATGATTACCTTTGAAAAAATAAATTTTAATTCCGTCATCAGTTAATTCAGATATTTTTCCCATTAATCTAACAAATCCTTTAGGTACTGATTTGTTATATTCAAACCAAAAGTCAAATATATCGCCTAATAAATAAATTTCTTTAGCATCATTTTTAATATGATTTAAAAAACGAACAATTTTTTTCTCACGAAACAAACTTTGTTCATAGTTAGGAACCCCTAAATGAAAGTCAGATAAAAAATAAATTTTGTTACGTATCAATTAAGTAATTCTATTAGTTTGTCTTCTAATGCTTTTCCTCTAAGTTTTGTAGCTATAATTACGCCATTTTGATCAACGAGTACGGTGTGAGGAATACCATTAAATCCATACATGGGGATTGTTATTGATTCCCAGCCTCTTAAATCACTTACTTGCTTCCAAAGTAACCCGTCATTTTTTATTGCATTTAACCAGTCTTTTTTTGGATTTTTTTGACGAGGAGTTCCATCTAAAGAAACACCTAGTATTTCAAGTCCTTTAGGATTAAATTCTTTATACAGTTTAACTAACTGTGGATTTTCTTTTCGGCAAGGTGCACACCAAGAAGCCCAAAAATCAATGAGCAATAATTTCCCTTTATAATAATCCAGAGAGATAGGGTTGTCATTAATGTCATTTAAAGTGAAATTGGGTGCTTTTGAACCAATTTTTCCTGCAAGGGATCTTTGGATTTCGCTTGATAGATATTTTGCAAATTCGGTTTCTTTGTATTTAGCATCTAAATCTTCTTCAACTCTTTTAAATAGTTCTAAATCAGTTTTTGGATTAAAAAGAGCGTTATTTCCAAAGGGTTGAAAGAGTGCCATAATACTTATGGGAGAACTAGATTTTTTTATTATAAAATTATGTAAGTTGTTTTTTAAGTTGGTTGATGTAGTATTGTATTCTGTCGTAAAAAGTCTTCTTAAATCCATGCTGTTTATAGTATTTTCTTTTCGTAGATTATCGTTTATTGAATCTAGTTTTTCAAAACTTTTTAATACCATTTTATCTAATTCCATTAGATTAATAGATTCTTTACTTCCGCTTAAAGTATAGTTGATAATGTCTTCTGCATTTGCATTTAGGTTTATTGTTGAATTAGTGTCTATAAAAAGGCGAATACTATTTCCATTTGAAAAATTAAGTCTATAAAAATCAGGTTTGTTATATGTTGCTTTAATATTAAATAATCCATTTTCAACAATAGATGTATCAACTGCAGTCATTTGAGATAAACCAAGTTTATAAAGAATTACCGATTCTGTATTTTTTAATTCTCCAGAAATTGTAAAGAAATTTTCGTTGCTATTATTGTTGCTACAACTAAAGAACAAAATAGAAAGACATAAATTGATTGTAAATATTTTTTTCATCATTTAAAATTATTTTCAAATATAATCAAACGTTCTATTTATTACTTTTGGTGTAAATATTATATATTATGATTGATTTAAGAAGTGACACTGTAACGAAGCCAACAAAAAAAATGCTAGAGGCTATGATGATGGCAAAAGTGGGGGATGATGTTTTTGAAGAAGATCCAAGTGTAAATTATTTAGAAGAAAAAGCAGCACAGATGTTTGGTAAGCAAGCAGCACTTTTTTGTCCTTCTGGGACAATGACTAATCAAATTGCACTAAAAATAAAAACAAATCCTGGTGAAGAAATAATCTGTGATAGACTTTCGCATATTTATAATTATGAATCAGGTGGAATTGCTTTTAATTCAGCATGTTCAGTTAGGTTGTTAAATGGTGAAAATGGCTGTTTTGAAGCGAGTGAAGTTGAGCAAAATATAAACAAAGATGATATACATTTACCCGTAACTTCATTAGTGTCAGTTGAAAATACGTGTAATAAAGGAGGTGGGTCTATTTATAGTTTAAAATCAATTGAAGAAATTGCATTAGTTTGCACAAAAAAATCGCTTTCATTTCATTTAGATGGGGCTAGGATTTTTAATGCTATTGTTGCTTCAAAAACTTCATTAAAGCAATTAGTAAAGTATTTTGATACTATTTCAGTTTGTTTATCAAAAGGTTTAGGTGCTCCTGTAGGGTCTTTGCTTTTGGGTACAAATAATGATATAAAAAAAGCAAAACGAATTAGAAAAGTATTTGGAGGAGGAATGAGGCAGGCAGGTTATTTAGCATCAGCAGGAATTTATGCATTAGAAAACCATGTGCATAGACTAGCTTCAGATCATAATAGAGCTAAATATTTAGCAGATTTGCTTAAAAGTAGTTCTTTTGTTAAAGAAGTATTGGATCCACAAACTAATATTGTTATTTTTTCAGTCAATGGTGATGCAAAAAAATGGGCTTCAAAATTAACCAGTAAAGGTTTAGCTTGTTTGAATATAGATAATTCTAGCATAAGAATGGTAACGCATCTTGATTTTACTGATAATTGCCTTCAAAAGGCAAAAGGTATTTTAAGTAAAATTAGTTAACAACCAATTTTTTAATTGTTTGACTATTTTTAGTGCTTGCTTTAAGTAAATATATTCCTTGATTTAATTCTTTTCTATTTATTACTATTTTATGGTTTCCTTTAGTAAAATTATCACTAAAAACATGTTGTACTTTTTTGCCTAAAACATCTAGTAATTCAAATTCAATAAATTTATCTTCTTTTAAAAGAAAATTAACATTGCAATTATCAGCAAATGGATTGGGACTTATATAGAAGTCTAGTATTTCTGGTTCATTTATAGATACATTTCCGGTGATATTAATATCATCAATATAAATATTATTACCACTTTTACTACCAGCCGTAAATTTAAATTTAAATCTCACATTATCACTTAAATATGTTGAAACAACACTAATAGACTTTGTGTCCCAAATTGTTGCTGAATTTGGTCCAAATTCATTAGATTGAAAACCATTGTTTGCTAGACTAGAGTATTGAATAGATCCCCTTAAGTTCCAGTTTTTACCACAATCATTACTAACATAAATTTGTAATTTGTCACTTGGATTCATATTTTTAGAAGATCCAGCATATTTAAAATTTAGTTGAACATTAGAAAAATTATGCAAATTATACGAAGGTGAAATTAATTCGTCAATTTCATTCGGAGAGTTTTCAAAGTTGTTCATTTTTACGCAATTGCTGCTAGCATATCCACCATTAGTATAATGAGACCAACTATTATTGTTATCTTGATTAAAGACATGCCATTTTTGGTAATAAGAGTTAGGGCTTTCAAAATCTTCTTGGTATGAATTTTGATTTAAATTTCCCCAGTCATTACTTACGATTATCCTCTCAGTTTTAGTTATAGTAGCAGTTCCTGCATCATTTGAAACTTCAAATATCACATCAAATATACCTGCTGTATTATAAAAAACATATTCTACAGAATCAGTGGAGTTTGTTGGTGTTCCTCCTTCAAATATCCAAGATCTGTTATTTATTTTTCCTCTCCAAGAAATATCAGTAAAAGTTATAGATTGTCCTACGCAAATCATTCTATTGTTTTCGCTAAATTCAGCAACAGGTAAACAATCAGTAATAATAATTTTTTCAGATAATCCTGTGGCAATTAAATTGTCTTCGCTCCACAAATTTGATCTAAATCCATCCATACCTGTATTGCCATGCAAGGTAAAGTCTATTAAATCTTTTTGTCCTTTAGTGAAAATATTCTGGCAATTATCACTTGTGTAATCCATGTAATTACTAAACATTTCTCCATTGATTGAGTCTCCAAATTCACAATTGTTTAATTCAGGGAAAGGAGGACAGCCAAAATTTGCGTCATAAGCAACTGGCGTATCATCAACATTATCATCTCCACAGAAACTTTCACCAGCAGCACCACCCCAAGTGTGTTTAAGGCCTAAATAATGTCCAGCTTCATGTGTAAGTGTTCTCCAGTCACCAACATAGCTGTTCAAAATAACAATACCATCTAGGTAAGGCGTAGGAGCTGTATTTGGTAAGTAAGCATATCCAGCAACTCCACTATTTTCCATGCTGTTAACAACCCAAATATTTAAATAATTATTGCTATTCCAATAAGCTGCAGTATTAACGCCATTACTTCCGCTTGCTCCATTTGTAGTATGTGAATATACTCTGTTAATCCCATCAGTGCAATTTCCCCAGGGATCTATTTTTGCTAGTTTAAACTCTACTTTTGTGTCTGCGCCAAAAGGACTAAAAATGCTTGGTGTATTTATAGTATCTGCATTTTCTCTTCTCATATCTTCATTTAGCACACGTAATTGAGTTAAAATTTGAGCTTTTGAAATATTTTCATTTCCTCCTTGATGTATTATATGAAAAACCGTAGGTATAATTCTTATGCTATCTGTGTTTTGTCTTTGCCTTTTTGCTTTGTGTTCTTCAAATTCAGAATAAAATTTATCTAAATTATTTTTAATCGCAGGATTTTCAATTATAGCATTTTCTATTATTAAATCCGTTGCGCATTTATTGTTTTGAGCTATTGTTGATATTGTAATAATAGATAGAATTAGTAAAATGAGGTTTTTCATTATTAATTTTGGTATTAAATTTATTGTCGTAAAAATATAAATATTTAGTATGAGAAAAAAACTTGTGGTTTTATCTTGTGCAGGTATTAGTGAAGAGAGTGGGGTGAAAACTTTTAGGGATGCTGATGGATATTGGGAAGGTTATGATATTATACGAGTGGCATCCCTGTAAGGTTGGGATAAAAACAAGGATCTGGTATTCCAATTATTGTAAAGAAGTTATTGTGTTTATAATTTAATATATAATCAGATTAATTGAATAATATTTCATATATTTGGAAGCAGTAAATATGAGCAGATTTAACAATGCATTTTTTGTAGTTTATTTATTTATGAAAACCTTTAGTTTTTTTATTAGTACTATTGTTTATTGTTTAATATGATGAAAAAGATAAAAATAGCCTTGTGTTGTGTTTTTGGGTTGATGTTTTTTACTGCTCAAGCTCAAGATCCTCATTTTACGCAGTTTTATGCTAGCCCATTGTATTTAAATCCCGCTTTTGCAGGAGCGTATAAATGTCCTAAATTCAATTTGAATTATAGGAATCAATACCCTGTTCTTAACGCATATTCAACTTATGCGGCTTCTTACGATCAGTTTGTAGATGCATTGAATGGGGGATTAGGCATGCAAATTACTGTAGATGACGCAGGGCAAGGGACAATGCAAATGTTAGAATTTAGTGGAATGTATTCTTATCACTTAACTGTTAATAGAGATTTCTCATTGTTAGTTGGATTTCAAGGTACTTATCGTCAAAGGAGTTTAGATTGGAATAAGCTTATTTTTCCTGATGAACTTGATTCACAGTTTGGACAGATATATCAGACCCAAGAACAGCCAGGAGATAATGTTGTTGGACATGTTGATTTTTCTACTGGATTTATAGGATTTAGTGAGAATTTTTATTTTGGTGGTGCATTTCATCATATAACGCAGCCTGATGATCCTTTTTTAATTGATAGTAAATTGCCAATGAAAATGACTTTTCATGCAGGAGCAACTTTGCCTATTGGTGGTTCTAGAAGTGAAACTGTTTTATCACCAGGTTTATTATATCAACAACAAGGTGGTTTTACACAGCTAAATTATTTACTTTCAATTACTACTAATAACATAACAGGAGGGCTCTCTTTTAGACATAGCTTTAATAATGCAGATGCTATAACAGTATTACTTGGTTATCAAGTTGATAAGTTAAGGATAGGTTATAGTTATGACTATACGGTATCTTCTCTGTCAAATGCTATTGGTGGTGCGCATGAAGTTTCAGTATCTTATCAGCTAAATTGCAAACCAAAACAAAAGAAATTTAAAACAATAAATTGTCCTAAATTTTAGTTATATCAAAGTATTAAATTTTCAATATATGAATACAAGAACATTTTTAACATTATTTGTTATAGGAATTTTAATTTCATGTAGTAAACCAAAATCTTCAACTACTGGATGGGATGTTAATAACCATAAAAATGGAGGTTTCCAAGCTAATTTAGATTATCAGGGACAAGAAACAGGACCTGGTTTAGTTTTTATAGAAGGAGGAACTTTTACCATGGGTCGTCTTGAAGATGATGTTATGTATGATTGGAACAATCAGCCAAGAAGGGTTACGGTTTCTTCATTTTATATGGATGAAACGGAAGTAACTAATGTAGATTATTTAGAGTATTTACATTGGTTAAAAAGAGTTTTTGGTGAGACTTATCCAGAAGTATATGAAAATGCTTTGCCCGATACACTTGTTTGGAGAAGTGAACTTGCTTATAATGAGCCATATGTACAGCAATACTTGCGACATCCCGCTTATCATTTCTATCCTGTAGTTGGGGTTACTTGGATGCAAGCAAATGATTATTGCAAGTGGAGAAGTGATAGAGTAAATGAACAAATTTTAGTTGAATTGGGAATTCAGGAATTAAGAAAAGATCAGTATGATTATGATAATTTTAATACTGAAGCGTATTTATATGGATTATATTACGGAGAGCCAAGAAGAAATTTAGATGATATTGCCAACCCAGATAATAAAGAGGGAAGAATAGTTCGTATGGAAGATGGCGTTTTTCTTCCAAAATATCGTCTTCCAACAGAAGCAGAATGGGAATATGCTTCATTAGGTTTAATAGGAAACACTGAATTTGAGAGAGTATATGAGAGCAAAGTTTATCCTTGGTCTGGTAGAAGTGTTAGAAATTCTGATGAAAAATTTAAAGGTCAAATTTTAGCCAATTTTAAGAGAGGTAAAGGGGATCAGATGGGTGTAGCTAGCTCATTAAATGACAATGCAGATATAACTGCACCAGTAAAATCCTATCCTCCAAATGATTTTGGGCTTTATGATATGGCTGGGAATGTGAGTGAATGGGTTATGGATGTATATAGAAATTTAACAACTGAAGATGCAGATGATTTTCGTGCTTTTAGAGGAAATTATTATGAAACTTATGTTGAAGATGAATGGGGATATGTTGCAGAAGTTGATAGCTTAGGTAGAATGCAAAAAAGACCTGTTACCCTAGAAGAAAATCTAAATAGAAGAAACTATAAAAAAGCAGATAATATAAACATTATAGATGGAGATTTACAATCAAGTATTTTTTATGAAGAAGAAGGATTGCCTGAAGGTAAAGACCCAATGTATGAATATGGAATAACAACATTAATTAAAAATGGGGCAAGAGTATACAAAGGAGGTTCATGGAAGGATAGAGCATATTGGATGATTCCTGGAAATAAAAGGTTTTTAGATGAAAACCTTTCTACTGATGATATTGGTTTTAGGTGTGCTATGCACAGAGTGGGAACGCCTACTTTATCTACTCCACATAGAAATGAATAGTTTTAAATAAATGTTTTAAAAGAAAGGAAGGAACCCCAAGCAATTATTTGGGGTTTTTTTATGGATATGCAAAAATTAAGTCAGATATATAAATATTATACTAAGTGTCATTCTGTTTCAACTGATTCACGTAACGTAAGATCTAATTCTATGTTTTTTGCTTTAAAAGGAAATTCTTTTAATGGAAATATGTTTGCAGAACAAGCCTATAGGAATGGTTGTAGATATTGTGTGATTGATCAGGAAGAATTTAAATTAAATGATGATTTTTTGCTTGTTGATGATGTGTTATTGACAATGCAAAATTTGGCAAGATATCATATTTCAAAGTTAGACATACCCATACTTTGCCTTACAGGAAGTAATGGAAAAACTACTACTAAAGAATTGATTTCAGCTATACTCTCCAGTACACATAATATTTCAACTACTAAGGGAAATTTTAATAATGAAATTGGTGTACCCATTACATTATTATCTGTAGATCCACATAGTAAATTAGCTGTTGTTGAATTAGGAGCAAATCATATTGGAGAAATTGATTTTTTATCTAATATGGCCCAACCAAAGTATGGATTAATAACTAATTTTGGGAAAGCACATCTTGAAGGTTTTGGTTCAGAAGAAGGTGTAATAAAAGGAAAGTTAGAGTTATTTGATTATTTAAAAAAAACAAATGGTAAATTATTTATTAATAATGCAGATGATATTCAAGTTACTTTTAAAAATGTACGTCATTTAAGTTATGGCTTTAATTCAGATGTTGAAGTAAAATTACTTTGTGACACACCTTTTGTTAAGTTAGCTTTTCAAGGATTAGTTATTAATTCTAACTTAATAGGGGGTTATAATTATGATAATATTGCAGCAGCAATTGCTGTAGGTGTAGAGTTTGGAGTGTCAATTAATAGGATTAAAAAATCAATAGAAAGTTATGTTCCGAATAATAATAGATCTCAAATAATAAAGACTAAAAAAAATACAGTTTTATTAGATGCTTACAATGCCAACCCTACTAGTATGGAAGTGGCAATAAATTCATTTATTAAAAGAAAAGAAAATAATAAAGTTTTAATTTTAGGAGATATGTTTGAATTAGGAAAATATGCAAACATATATCATAAAAGTATAGTAGATCTAATTAAACAATATCAATTTAAAAGTGTCTATTTTATTGGTAAAAAATTTAGAGAAGTTGAAAAGAATTCTTTTTCTAATAAAAAAGAATTTTTAAGTTTTATAAAAACAAACCCTATTACAAAATCTTTTGTTTTAATAAAAGGGTCAAGAGGAATTAAATTAGAAGAGTTATTAGATCATTTATAAATAATCTATAATGTTATTTTGTTAGAGATATTTTTTTAATGTAAAAGAAAAAGTTGATCCTTCTTGAAAAGTACTTCTTACATTAATTGTCTGTTTATGAGCTTCAATAATATGTTTCACAATTGCTAGTCCAAGCCCTGAACCTCCCATTTTTCTTGATCTATCTTTATCTACTCTATAAAAGCGTTCAAATAACCTATTAAGATGTTTTTTTTGTATTCCTATGCCATCATCAGCTATTTCAATTAAAATATTTTCCCCCATATCGTAGTAGCGTATTTCAGTTTTCCCATTTTCTTTTCCATATTTAATTGAATTAGATAAAATATTAAGTAGCACCTGAAAAATTTTTTCTTTATCACACTGAACTAATGTATTACCAGGATATTCTAGTTCAATTAATTTAATCCCTCTTTTTTTAGTTTTTAATTCCAATTGTTCAAATACATCTTGAACAATATTTTTAATGTCAATTTTTTCAAATTGAATTGTAATCTCTTCAGATTCAAGTCTTGTTATGGTTTCTAAATCTTCAACAATAGTAATCATCCTGTCAACGCTTTTATTTGCTCTTTCTAAGTATCTAGTATTTACTTCATTATCGTGTATTGCACCATCAATTAATGTTTGCACATAGCCTTGAATATTAAAAATGGGTGTTTTAAGCTCATGTGAAACATTTCCTAAAAAGTTTCGTCTAAATTTTTCAGATGTTTTTTCTTTGTTAATTTCTACTATTCTGCCTTTTGCCCATTTCATAACTTCACTATCAACTTTGTCTAAATTTGTTTCAATAACAGCTGACGATCTTTTGTACTTATAGATATTTTTATAAATAACTTTTAATTTTTCATAAATAAATTGGTTAATAATAATCTTAAAAATGAAAAACAATAAAATAAAATAAATGCTTATTATAATATAAAAAAAAGGCAATGATAATAAGCTAAAACTAAAGAATAAACCATAAGTTATTATAAGTGCAAAAGATAAAACAAAAACAATAAAGCATAATTGAAAAGCAATTCTATTTGGAGTGTTTAAATTCATTTTAGGCATTTAGTTTATATCCAAATCCTTTTATAGTTTTTATAATATTTTCGGATGTTTTTTCTCTAATTTTTCTAATATGGACATCGATAGTTCTAGAACCAACCACTGCATCCTCTTCCCAAGCATCATTTATAATTTCATCTCTATTAAAAACTTTTCCATTATTTGTCATAAGAAAGTATAATATTTTAAACTCTTTTTTTGATAAAAAAATTTCTTTGTTTTTGTAAAAAAAAGTTCTTTTATGTTTATTGATTTCTATGTTGTTAATTTTGATTATATTTTCTAAAGTTTCTTTCTTTTCTTTTCTTCTTAGAAGAGCTTTTATTCTGCTTGTTAATATTTTGGGCTTTATGGGTTTTGTTATATAATCATCAGCACCGGAGTTTAAACCAGCAATTTCTGAATATTCTTCTGAGCGAGCTGTTAAAAATGTTATTAAAGTATTCTTAAGTTTAGGAATTTGTCTTATTTCTTCACAAGTTTGGATTCCATCTATACCAGGCATCATTACATCAAGTATAATTAAATCAGGAATTTTTTTTTTTGCAATACTTAAGGCAGTTTTCCCATCTTTAGCTTTTAAAATTTTATATCCTTCCTTTTCCAAGTTGTATGATAAAAATTCTAAAATATCTTTTTCGTCGTCTACTAAAAGTATTTTCATGTTATTTTATTTAGTCTAGTATACATTTATAAATTTTCATTTTTTAAATTTGCAAAAAAAAATCAAAATGAAACATGTTTTTTTATTACTAATTTCAGTTAGTTTATTTGCACAAAATAATTATACTCACCAAGTTTTTGTTTTAAATGAGGGTTATCAAGATTATGTAACTGAAGAAATTATTGTTCCAGTTACACTAGGAACATATGATCCAGTTAATGAAACATATACAATAGTTGATACAATTGATGGAGCAAGATTTGCTTCTGATATATTGATTGAGGGTCAATTTGTTTACGTTGCTGCAGATAAAGATTTATTGAAATATGATAAGGATACTTATGAATTAATTTCCTCTCAACAAGTTATTGGAATTAGAAATATTGCCATTTGGAATGATTACATTTTAATTAGTCGTGGTGAATACGATCCAACAACATTTGGATCTTATCCCTTTGAATCGTTCCTTCAAGTGTACGATAAAAATGATTTAAGTTTTGTCCATCAATTTGATACAATTAATGGCCCAAAATGGAGTGCTCAAAATATTCAAATAGTTGATGATAAGGCATTTGTAGCTATTAATAATGGATTTCAGTGGGGTAGTGAAAAAGGTTTAATAGCTGAAGTTGATTTAGAACTTTTAAACTACGTTGCAGAATATGATTTGGGTGTTGATGGAAAAAATCCAGATAATCTAATGAAAAGTAATGACTTTCTTTATACAGTTAATAATAAAGATTGGAATAGTTCTTCTATTTCTAAAATGGATTTAACTACAGGAGATATAACAACTACTAATTTGTCAACAAGTAGTACCAATGGATGTGGAACATCTTGCATGAGATTTAATGATAAAATATATTATCAACATCTTTATGGAACAAATCTTTATGTTTTTGATATTATGTCAAATCAAACTATAGACTCTATAAATACTTTAAATTTGAGTTATTATGGTTTAGATGTTGATCCAGTTAATAATATTATGTATGCAAGTGTAACAGATTTTTTTTCATCAGGTTATGTTCAGCTAATTGACGAAAATAATGTTGTTATTGGAAGCTTTGATGCTAGTGTATCCCCTGGAAATTTTGCATTTGATGTAAGGGAAGACAATATAAATATATTAGAAAGTAATAAATCTTATTTTAGTATTTATCCTAATCCAGCATCTGATTATTGCAATGTAGCTTATAATAATATTCAAAACTGTTCAATTGAAATAATAGACGTTTTAGGTAGTATTGTTTTAAATAAAAAAATATCGGAGGGAGATACAAAACTAAAATTAAATAAATTGAATAAAGGCTTTTATATTATAAACCTTTATTCTTCAAAAGTGTTAATTGATTCAGAGTCTTTGATTATAGATTAGTTTTTTAATTTTCTTATCTTTATTAAATGAAGAAAAATATACTTATTTTATTTCTTCCTCTTTTCACTTTTAGTCAATCAGGAAATTATACTTATTATCAAGATATTGAACCAATAATTCTCAATAATTGTGCTAGTTGTCATCAGCAAGGAGGTGTAGCTCCTTTTTCATTAACAACTTATAATGAAGTTAGTGCTTTTAGTTGGATTTTACCTGATGTTATTTCTAATAAGGAAATGCCGCCTTGGCCACCGGATACTTTATATCAAAGGTTTGCTCATGAAAGAACACTGACACAAGGTGAGATTAATAAAATTACTGATTGGGTTTGGAGTGGAACTCCACAAGGGACGCCTACTAATATTGATTGTGTTCCAACAAAAAGTAGTTCTGTTTTTTTTGAATCACCTGATTTAGTCATTCAAATGCCTAACTATTCAAGTACAGCTACATCTCAAAGTGATGACTATGTTTGTGTTTCTATACCAACTAATTTTTCTACAGATAAAAAAATAAAGGCAATTGAAGTTATTCCAGGCAATAAAGAAATTTTACATCATTTAATACTTTCCGTTGATGATAATAATATTTCATCAACTATAATTACCCCAGATTGTATGGGTACACCAGCTGGCATGATTGGAGGTTGGGCACCAGGTTCTTCTGCAAGTATCTTTCCAAAGATAATCTGAATTCTTTTGGAACTATATTACCTGCAGGAGGGACAGTTTCTTTTAATTTACATTATCCTGAGGGTAGTTATGGCTTAATTGATAGTTCCAAAGTTGCATTTTATTTTTATGATGATAATGAACAAAACTTTAGAGAGCTAACTACTCAACTTATTATTTATGCTAATGATTTTGTAATCCCACCTAATCAAATTCAATCTATGAGTGCACAATATGGTCCCTTTAGTTCTGATATTTCTTTACTTTCTATTTTCCCTCATATGCACTTAATAGGAAAAAGTATAAAATCATATGCTGTAACACCCCAAAACGATACAATTAAATTAATTGATATTCCTAAATGGGATTTTGAATGGCAAGATTTTTATCGATTTAAAAATTTTATTAAAATACCAGCTGGAAGTGTTTTGCATTTAGAAGGCTCTCATGATAATACATTATCAAATATAAATAACCCTAATAATCCTCCAGCTTGGATTTTTGAAGGGGAAAATACTTCAAATGAAATGTTTGCTTTGTTTGTTCAATATTCCAACTACCAAAGTGGAGATGAAAACATTGATATAAATGATGATTTCTTAAATATTACAGGTGAAATAACTTATGCTAATTTATTGCAAACACCTTTTCCTCAAACAGATATTGTATTATTTGACAATAATAATGTAGTCATTCAATCAGTAACTAATTCGATGAGTGGAAAGTATCAGTTTAGTAATATAAATAACGGAAATTATAATATTATTCCTGTAAATACACAAATCCCTTATGGTGGTGTAAATGCAACAGATGCTTTGGTAATTCAAAATCATACAATTGGACTTTCTGCTTTAAATGATATTTATTTGGCTTCTGCAGATGTTAATATAAATCAATCTGTTAATTCAACAGATGCTTTATTAGTTAGACAGCGATTTGTCGGTTTGATTAACTCTTTTCATTCTGGTGCTCAGATAGAAAATGATTTTGTTTTTAGTAATAAACCAGTTAATCTTTTTAATTATAATAATTGTGAGACATTTCAGGTGTTAGCACTAGGTGATGTAAATGCTTCACTTATTCCACAAGTGAATAAAGTATCAACGGTACATTTAGAAAATTTTGGTATTGAGACATCTAGTGTAATTCCAATTAAAATGAGTACTTATTTAGAGCTTGGTGCTATTTCACTAGTCATTAATTCATTAGATAATAATATAAGGATTATAGATGTTGATTTTGGAAAATCAAATGAAGATTATCAATACACAATTAAAAATAATCAATTAAGATTTGCATGGTCGAATCCAGAATCAATTTCTTTTAATCCTGAAGAAGTTTTGCTTTATATTACAGTTGAATTAATTGATGATATTCTATTTAAGAATAATTATTTAGAAATAGGATATGAATCTGAGTTTGCTAGTGAAAATGCAGTGGTTTTATCAGATGTTCTTCTAAAATATCCATCGATTTTATTAAATGATTTTATTGATATTTCAATTGTTCCAAATCCTACTAACTCAGTTGCAGATATTAAAATAACTAATCTACCTCTTTCAAATTGTAAAATTCAAGTATTAGATATGAGTTCACGTATAGTTTTTACTCAGAAAGTAGATGATTCAAACATTGTAGTTGATTGTTCTAAGCTTGCTAAAGGTGCCTATTTTATTCAGTTAATTAATGAAGAGTTAGTTATAAAAAATAAAAAGATGATAGTAAATTGAGAAATCTATTGTTTTTAATATTTTTTCCTTTTTTTGGTCTTTCTCAGCTAATACCTTGCGATACAATTCCTTCTTTGAACGTATGCCCTTGTCCAATGATTTATAATCCTGTTTGTGGGTGTGATAATGTTACATATGGAAATGATTGTGAGGCTATTTGTCAGGGTGTTACTAATTGGGTACAAGGACCTTGCTCTATATCTAATACTTGTCAATCTTTTTTTACATATGATATAGATACATTTTCAATTATTGCAGGGCAATCATTTGCTAATGTTCAGTTTAATGATGAGTCTACTAATGCATCTTGGTGGCAGTGGGATATAAGTGATGGATCTACTTATCTAATTCAAAATCCATATCATGAGTTTGATTTAAGTCTTACTAATTCATTTGAAGTGTGTTTGTTATCTGTTAATTTAGATGGATCTTGTTCGGATACTTATTGTGATAGTATATTCTTTGAAGTTTCAACTACTAATATTTTTAATTATAATTCAAATGAAATTAAAATTTATCCAAATCCTTTTAATGAATATGTTACAATAGAAACAAATTATGGAAGAGATTATCAAATTATTATTTATGATGCTTTTGGAAGAGAAATAGAATCAACTAATTGCTATAAATCCAAAACACATATCACTAGTTTAAATGAAAATGGAGTATATATCTTAACAATAAATGAAAGTGGAAAATTAATTTATAGAGAAAAATTAATTTTAATCAAATAAAAAACCTTCAAAAATAAGCTTTGTGCTTTTTGTTATTTTATAAAATAACAATCCTATTTAACTATTAATACTTTTTGAGTATTCTCTCTTATACCATCAATTGTTGTAGAAATAAAATAAGACCCTTCTTTTAAATCAATATCAAGAGCTAATAAAACAGAACCTTTATTGTAACTTAAAGGAGCCACTGATTTTACCTTTTCCCCAAGAATATTATAAATGTTAATAGAAATAGTGCTATTGTTTGCTAAATAAATTGGTAGATAAATGAAATTATTTGTTGGATTAGGATATATCTGATTAATGGTATTGTTATTATAATTTATTTCTTCTTCAATTCCAATATTACTTCTAACATTAATTAAAACAGATTCGTCAATTGCATAAAGGGCATCTCTTGTTCTAAAAACAGTTATATAATTAGCTTCTCGTACCATATCATTATTTGGAGTCCACCTAAATGAACCAGCAATTTCATTTCCATTTCCAGTTTGTGTTGTTGAAAAAGTTGCTCCATCTTGATTAAAGAGAAAAGGTTCACCATATGCTTCCATAATAACGTGGTCAGATTGATTTGGGTCATTAGCAAATAGCTTTAATTCAAATAATTCATTTGGATATATTTCCATATAATAATAATCGAAAGCATTGGTTGGAATAAGATTCATATTTGAAATAGATGCCATTTGATTTGTATCTGGAACAACAACAAATTGCATATCTCTTCTAATTTCTCCAATATAAGTTCCATTTCTGTATTCTTCTACAATATAAGAAGCTTCAAAGTTTCCTGTTAAAATAGCTGTCCAATCAATTTGGCCTGTTATAGGGTCAAGTGAGAAAGGATTTGAAGCATCGGAAAACATAGGGCTTTCTAAAGGTTGATAGCCTGAAACAATCGTGCCTGAACCTGTGCATCCTGAACCATCTAAAGGTATGTCAATACTCCAATATAAGGAATCTCCATCAGCATCATATGGAAGAGGGTTGTATTGAAAAGCAGTATTTATAGGAAGATATGCAATTGGTGGAGCTAAAAATTCTGGTGTTGAGTTTGAAGAAGAACTTTCTACAGTTATTATAGATTGTAGTAGCATGCTTTCACTACCTGGAGATGCCATATTTGTAATGGCATTATTTCTACAACATTCTTCCCAAGAAATCATATATGTTCCATCCATAGGGAAAGTAATCGTATCATGGAAATAATAGATTTCTACACCATATGGCATATTTGCCATCATACTTCCCGAAATAGCTTGGTCATAGTTAATGGAGAATCCTTGACCAGATACCCAAGATCCAGATCCATTTAGTTTTTGTAAACAAAATACAGCTGTTTGTCCCATAGGAATACCAACAACATCTCTGTAAGCAGTTAACTCAATATAATATTCAAGTCCATTTACTTGTGTCGCTATAATTTCACCTCCCATTAGATGAGTAGCATATGACTGGATTGTGAAAGAAAAAAGAAAAGTGTATAATAATATTTTTTTCATGAGGGTATCTTGTTTTACGCTAACAATATTATAGTTTTTTATTAAATTAATTAATATAAATCATAAAAAAAAGAGAATATAATGATTGGTAACATTATCTTAATATAGTTACTGTTCCAGTCTTTTTATAGTCTGTATTATCTATGCCTGTGGCTATTAATTTGTAAATATATACACCATAAGGAGCTTTTTCCCCATCAGGGTATGTTCCATCCCATCCTTCGTATATATCGTTGGTTTTAAATGCAAGTTCTCCCCATCTATTATATATGTATAATGAATAAGCAGATTCATCAATATTGCTTGTAGATGGTAGAAAAATATCATTGAGATTATCTGCATTTGGTGTAAATGCATTAGGAATATGTATTAAAGAAGTTTCTTGGGGTTCCTCTACAATTAAAAAATGTGCAATAATTGTATCGTTTTCATTGAAATTAAACGTTACAAATTCATCTGAATTGCTTGGAATAAGAGTATGATTTTGAAGTTCCCAATAATCAAATTCAAAATCAATTTCAGCAAAAGCTGTTAAATTAATTTGTGAGGTTACTTCAAAAGAGTCTGCCCAAGGGTAAAAACCAAGTAAACTATCATTTATCTGAACGTTGCCAGAAAGGGGTGGGTTTACAAGTACTGTAATAAAAGCATATTCAGTTGTATCAATTAATTTAAAATGAGCAATTATAGTATCAGATTGTATCATATCTAATTTCACTTCTTCATCAAAAATACCAGGATTAAGAGTGTTTATAAATGGTTCCCAATAATCAAATTCATATCCTGTGTAAGCATCTGCATCTAAATCAATATCAATGCCACCAAAATAAGTTCCTGTCCACGGAAAAGAGCCTGGTTCAATAGAATTAACATCTACTTCTCCTGAAAGTGGAGGATCAATTAAAATAGTTAAATCATAAGGGCCAGATATTTCTGGTTCATAACAATCTTCAATACCAGTAAAAATTATAGAACATCTGCTGTTTATAAAGCTTTTTAACTCTTGTACTTGATTATCCCACTGGTTATATGAACCACCCCACCTGTTAATTTGCTGTTGCATTTCTGGTTCGATAAGATTAATTAAACTATCTAGATGACTAATCATAAAATCACAACTAAAAACTGTATTTGATAAATCAGCATATCTATTAATATAGTCTGCAAAGAATTCA
>Ga0163179_10000753_pt1 | contig 23087 bp, 3 predicted proteins | sample AtlANTMetagenome_FD_109643 | JGI IMG/M metagenome (GOLD analysis project Ga0163179, IMG submission 109643) | Marine eukaryotic phytoplankton communities from the Atlantic Ocean - Atlantic ANT 2 Metagenome | ecosystem: Environmental > Aquatic > Marine > Oceanic | place: North Atlantic Ocean...
GTTTAATTTTGGATATACAACGACATCTGACATAACAAAGTATGATGATAAAAATCCATCCCCACAATTGTCAGATCCTATAGGAATTGATATTTCCGGAAGAGATCTTTCTGCGATTGAGTTTTTCAATCAGCCAGAGCTATCAACCTCCGGAGAATATGAAGTATACAATATTCCTGCAATTTTACCAATATCACAAGACCTCATAATAGACGCACAAGACTACTGGTCAAATGATGCCGGTGTAACCATGGTATCAGCTGCTGATGTACATCCTACAGGCATTTTTCCTACTTCTGTTAATTCATCTGGAAACACCTTATATTATCTGGCGAGTACTCATGACATTACATATAAAATAGCTGCTACTGTAGGGTGGGATCCTGATATAGATGAAGACGATGATCCTGACTTATTACCTTCTAAGATGTCAAAGGACATATACGGGAATGTTTTATTAGATCCAGTCACAGGTATACCAACTCCTTTAGAACAAGATGCCTGGATGTCATACCATGGGTATTCAATAGCATCTATAGATGAAATACCATGGATGCAAAAAGAAGGCTATGTAGCATACGAGGATGCATTACATAATCGGTATTTTACCTTATATGATGAAAAGTATCAAGGTTATTATGTTCAATTAAACGTTACAGACAATTTATCAAGTTTAGCAGTTGCAGATGTCGAGGCAGGTGCTACACTGGATGCTGATCAATGGCTATTTGATGGTAATAAAAAATCTAAAGACTCTTTACGACTAATTAGGGTAGATTTAAACAGGTTTGATTCTGCTGAAATAGTTTCTGAAAAAATAATAGGTAGAATTAACAATGACATACCATCATTACTCCTCGATTTTGCACACCCTTTTTATTCCGGAGCAAACTGTAGTTTAATATTTGTTGCCAAGCAAGACGAAAATGATGCGCATATTACAAAAATCCAATTAGTAAATGATGGAAAAATACAGGACTCCGACGTTGATCCACTCCTAAGTTCGAATGAAACGTTCCAAGTGTACACGGCCCATCGAGGATCCTTAGGGTATGCACAAAATATTTTACTTTCAGATGAAGTATCAACCGCCAATGTCGGGAATTGCATATGCCTATATACTTCTACCGCAGTAGGAGCTTTACCAGCAGGAAGCCCTTTCGTAATTTGGTTTAACCTAAATGGAACATCATTACCTCCGGTACCTTCGATTACTGATCCTGCCATATGGTCATATGATATTGATGAAGACTATGTTACAGATATTGAGACCGCATTTGCGGAAGGGAATTCATTAGAAATTTTGATGTTTCCAACTACACCTGGTAGAACACTATCATATATGGTTAACCAGGCAATACAAAATAATGGAAACTTTTTAACATCATTTATGCCAATTCTAAGTTCAGGCTCAAGTATTTTGCGAATAATGCAAAGGGACCCTGGGCCTGTTGTAACGCCGCTAGAGGATATTCCTGACCAAACATGCCATAAAGTTAATTCTGAAGTCGCTGTTAACAATTTAAGAGAAGGCGTGCCTTTAAATTTAAGAAGTAGGGACTATATTTCTGATTCTATCGTATTTGCAGTAAATGATCCGGAGGTAATAAAGGAAAGATTTTTTGCAGAAAAAAGAGTTGTAAAAAACTACGCACATTTTCAAGTTAATTGTGTAGCAGAGGAAAAGTCTGGTTTGTTATTTGATTATAGTAATCAAGAATGGGTAGATCCTGACCCTGATGTTGGCCCTTCTTTGGCAAAAATATTAAAAGGTGGAAAAGCTGAGCTGTCAAATTATGAACCAAATATTGTAGAGCTTTTTAATAATATTCCTCAAAAAGAAGTATCTAGTACATTAATGTGGAAAAGGCTTGAAAATAGTACTACTGAAATAGTTGCCACAACGGCTGGGTTTGATATCGCAACATCGATGTATGATTCTAGGAATAGAAAAATATGGACCCATGATGCTAATGGAACGTTCCATACGGCTACATCCTTAGGGGTAGAAGATGATGAAGTTGATTTGGGAATTTACACAAATGCAGCCTTGACAGAAGTTGACTGGATGACATATGAAGGCTACATTCCTGTTCCTGCGTTTACTCATAAAATTGCGCAAGCATCATATTTTTTATTGCCTCATCCGGAAAAAAACTTTTACGTCTGGTTTGATGTTGGCCAATTATCTGCAGACCCAGGCGACGATGGAGCGCTTGATGACATTGTTTACTTTGATCAAGAAGGAAACATCGACCGGTCTTACATAGGCGGTGGAGTACGCATAGCCTTAGATAGTTATGATACAGCAGGTATTGTAGCACAAAAACTAGTCGACAGGATTAATAGCGACAGGTATGATACAAAGAAAGTATTTGTACAAATTAATGTTGATGATGATGGAGAGCCAGAGTATCAAGCACTAGATTCAGGAAATATAAATAAGTACTTTGAGGCGTCGGTTAATCAAGACGATAGTTCAATAGTAGACATCATTTGTAAAGTACCTGGGCTTATTAACACTAATGTATTTGAACAAAACGACTCAGTGAATTTTCCTGTAACTGATTCAGGCGATGAGTTTTCTATTACTTTAATAGATGATGGCGACACAGACTATTACGTCGATATAACAAATAGTATTCCTGGCTTTTTAGTACCGCCAACAACTGATGTTGTAAGACCTGATGCTGATGCTGGTTTACCGGTTACCGTTACCGATGTCCCATATTCACCTGCGCAGCCAGGTCTTACAAAGACACTGTCTTCATTTTTACCTTATGAAGATATGAACAGTATGAGCAGAGGTTATCGCAAAACCCTTGAAGATGGTACTGAAATTGCGTTGGCCGGCCCTGTTGCTTACATAGAAGATGACACAGGATCTTTAATGTATCCTGTTATTATGTCAAATGTTAGCATGAAAGACCCAGACCAGTATGATGGCGTAATTGAGCCTTTAGAAATTAGGTCAAGAGCCAGTAGAAACTCACCAGATGCATACTTTGTTGCACATGATATAAAGGGTGAGCTACAGTCTGATGTTGCTAGCGACTCTAGAAAAAGATCAAACCCTATCACACAGTTTATTAATAATGCAATTACAAAGTTTGAGCCTTATGAAGACGGTATAGAACATATGGAAAGCAGCCCGTCTGTAGAGTCATTTATAAGAAATCCAGTCTTTAACGGAACTGGAATAAATGATTTAAGTTTAGGCGGAGAATATTCTGCCTCTGCAGGAAGCCCGCCTTCGCTATACTATGTTGAGTGTGTTACTGCATATGATAATTCTGATGTAACACCTAATGACAAATTTAGATGGAAAAAAAATGATGAAGATTGGTCAAGCGTTTTTGAGCTAGAAAATACTGAAATAGGCTCAAACGTAGTGATTACATTTGATGGTATTCGGCCATCTACAATACCAGAAATAAAAACAATTAATGTTCCTGTAGGATCTTATGGGTATACATTAGAGATTTATGCACAAGGTGACATAAACTCAGTTTCAGAATTTTATACAATACAATATCTTAATGAGCAACTAAATCCTCCTGAGTGGACTCCTATTGCTTTACCAGTAAATGATTTAAGCCACCCCTTATATACTCCAAACCCTGTTTTAGGATCTGGGTATGTTCCTGGCAGGTACGGATATTCTCCATTTCCTCACATAACAATAGTACATAATGAAGAAAATGGTGTTGCAGAGACCATACCTTTAATAGCGGAAGGTTCTTTAAAGATTAGGGTTTTAGCTAGCCCAGATGTTAATACCTTGCTAGGGGTTAAAAACAACGTTAAGATTGCAACTAGCTTTTTACGTACTTCAGGTTACCTAAGTTTAGACAATGGCCTTTATTGTGTATTTGATAATAAAAATGGCCATACTGCAGGCGATGATTGGGTCTTTGAGGCTGTTTCAAAAACTCACTATGATTCAGTCGGTTATCTACCATTCCCTGGTTATTTAACATGGCAAGAATCAAAAGTTGATCCTTTTGTAGAATCATCAGACCCAGAAGAGTCAACAAAAAAAATATTAGACAATAATAATCTAGATACCTTTGCAGTTGCAACTATGGCATTTAATTATGACGGGTTTTCCAGCGTCATACCTGCTTCTAGTTCTACATGGGAAGTTGAATATTTAAGATCACTAAACGGGCAAGCATTTACATTAAGTGATACAGAGGGCACTGAAGCTAGGTTTGAGTTTGATAATGATAATGTTTTAGAGAATGATGGTGATGTCATAGTTCCATTGCTAAGAAGTGAGTCACTATTTATTAGGTTTCCAGATGTAGAAAAAACGTTTCAAAAAAGAGATGATCAAGGAAACTTAATGTGGCTAGATTTTTCAGGAGTTCCAAATAGCTTTGCTGCATATGCAACAGCTGATTCCTCAGCTGCCGACTATTTATCGCAGGATGGAATTACCAACCTTGAAAACTATGATGATCCCTCCGGAAAATTTTCTGAAATATCTGAAATGGAATGGGCTCAATATTATAACTTGTCGCCAGATAATGTAACCGCAGAAGACATATGTCCTTCCCTAGTCTCGGCTATTGATTACGCTGGAAAATATTTTATCATAACAGATGAGGTTAATTCTTCCATGGAGAATATTAACAATACCTTAGTTGGAGGAAGATATGCTGTATGGTTCAATGTTATAGACACAGACACAAGAGAGTCAATTTCAAGCGCACCTACATTTTTAGGAAGCGAAATTCAATCAGATACTTCTAAGGATCCTGAGGACAATTTTTTACTCTACTGGGATGAAGGTACACTAAAATGGGATGTTGCTATTAATTTAGGGTATCCTGAGGCTGGATACGAAGAAGAAGACGAATTAACCTGGTCAGTTCGGACAGGCTATTATTCTACCAGATCTATTAGAGAACCTAAGTGGTCAAAAGACAATGGAAAAACAATACTATGCCCTATGGGAGAAATAGTGTTGCCTTCCGGCCTAGTTACCGGTACCTCATGGAGCCCTGATCCTTCTACACTAAAAATGGGGACTAATTCTGACGGAGATAATTTATGGTCTAATGATGGCGGCGTAACTTTACTTGCCGAATCACCAGCAAATCCGGATCCAGAAGGATATGAAAGAGTGTTTTTATCAGAGGAGGCTTGGCATGAATATGAAGAATATGAGAACTATTCCCATCTAATACCACAACTAATAGAGGTACCTTTATCCTCTACTGACTCTGTAAATATCTTGGTAAAGAAAACTGTAAAGGCAATTAATTCATTTAAAAACACAAACCAAGCAAGGGTATTTGATGCAAAATATATTCATCCTCCAGAATATATAGACTTATATGATTTAGATCCTGCCGATGCCGAAGACGCAGCAACAATTGCAAGCGATGTAGCCTTAGGCGGCACGTGGGTTTCTGCAGACTATGATAATATTTTGCATGTTAAATTAGAAAATGATTGGTTCTATCAATATGCTATGGACCCTAATTCTCCCCCAAATTTGTCGGCCTCGGCCAGGGGTTGGAAACGTGGTTTTATTTCTATAAAAATTTCATCCAAAAATGTTGGTTACCATAATATTACTAGCCGCTTAACGGATGCCATACTTCCACATGAACCTCTTTACACTAATGTTCCAGCTCCTGCTTCAATAAGATCGTTTACTATACAAAATGATCAATTAACTGAGTGGGGTGGGTATCATACATTTGAAGAGTTATTACATGTCACTAGTCAAAAAATAAATTCTTCAAATGTAAAAATCTCTAGTGAAGTTTTATATAACCCTACACTTTCTCAATTACATGTTTTAGCAAATAATCCAGCTGTTCTTACTCCTGTTTATTTAGATTTAGATGCCTCTAACTTAAGCGAGGGCATCGTATTTACCTTTGATAATAACGGCGGATTAAATCCTGCATATAATGTATATGCTTCGAATGAATTAATCCCTAATAACTTTGTAAGGTTTAAAAACTATATTGATGATAGCTCTAGGACATATGTGTACAAAGACTTTCTATCAGGACTAAAATTAACTCAAGGAGTTCCTGGCCAAAAAGGAAATAAGAAAAATAAATTTCATCACTACAAAGATGACAAAAAAGGAAATATAATCCTTTCAAACTTTAAAGGTGGTACATCAACTGGTCCCCATATTGATGAAATGGTAATCAACATGTACCCAGGATCTACCGATATGCGTCCATATGATCATAAATCTTCTGCTGCAGGAATGATTTATAATGACATGCCTTGTGGAACAGACAGTATTACCTTCGGGGGATGGAAAAAATAGTTTTGCACTCCATATTTAATAACAGCTAATAGCGACAAAGTAAGGAGGTGCAGCCAAACAACTATTCAAATTCTTATACGTAGATTAGTTACAAATTTTTTGCCAGACAAACAAGCATAACGCTTGTTTGTCAATGTTTGGAATTATTAGTACTAATAGTTATAGGTTAGCAGGTTTATCTAGGAATTGCCCGCGGGGAATTGAAGCAATGGTAGGCAGGGTAGTAAGAAAACGATAAGGGAAAAGATTAGGAAAAGATCAAAGTGAAGTGAACGATAAAGGAAGTGATGTTTTGTTGTTTCGAATTGAACCCGGTTTTACTGGGGGTTAGGAACAATACGGAGTACGTATTTAAAACTTTAAATGTTAGTTGGACTCTAAATGTTTGCGAGACTGTAAGGGCTACGATGTACAATGGGACCAAGGCGAAAGCAACGAAATGAGTAGGCGTAAGGAAGTAAGATTATTGTGTAGATCAAGAACCCAGGACCAGGACGATATGGCGTGGGAGATGGGTTAAGTGAGAAGGCCCAAGGGCAATTATACACCTAGAGAGTATTCAACGCGTAAAGCGTTGTTAGCGCCTCGAGAAAAAGTAGAATTATTAGGAATGTGAACGATAAAGCGAGTAAATCATGTGTTTGTTTCTTCTGTGTTTAACGCTTCGGCGGGTCGGAAGGAAAGTCAGAATTTAACACTTCGGTGGGTTGGACTTCAGAATTTTTCAGTGCAGTAAGGTAGCAATGGTCCAGGACTCAAAATCCAGGACAACGAAAAGGTGAACGGATTCTCGAGAACGCATGCTCGATCTAAAGCGATCTGGCGAGTCGAAAGACTCAATGAACGGCACCTGCGCGGCTCTTCGAGACTATACTCGTTTAGCGTAGGCAGGGCAGGTAGAACTGATGCGAAGGCATAATAACCAATATAGCACGTTAGTACAGCGTAATAGCAAAAAATTTGTGTAAGAACCGCTAACTTAACTAAAACATTGCAATTCGTAAAGACAGGCGAGAGTTCAGTGGAAGCGAAGCGAAAGCCTAGTGGAATCGAAGAACTCGTCTGGAAATATCGGCGCGGTGCAGAGGTTTTGTTGGCGGTTTTTTATTTATAATAGCTACTTTTTTTTACTGGCTGTCATATTTAAATGAATATGGTACACCAATTTACACATCAAGGCCGATCGGCAAATATGCAAATAACAATAGACAAATTTGGTTTATAATATAGTATTCTTGTGAGATAGGACGAAAAATATGCCACGGAAGCAAAAAAACTTTAAAAAAAGCCTAGCATCTGAGTTTACCATTAAACTACCAACTGGGGAAAATGCTACATATTCCGGTAGTAACGTTGACTATTTAGTTGCATGGTATAAGTTTTCTAATTTAGAGCCAGGGTTAATTACACCAGGAACAAGGCTAAAAGATAATTCACCATATGCAAAAAGTTCCGGGCAATACTACGGAAACGTTTTATTTGAAAAAAGGTATGGCCTAAATGATGTTGGAAGCTATGCAACGTTTAATCAGACATATGATTCGAATACCGTCCCATATATTGACATTGGTTTAAGTAGTTATTGGAATTCTGTACTAAGCACAAAGAAGTATACTGTATCAGCCTGGGTAAAAGCAATTTCCGTTGGCCAGTCAAGCAGGGGGACCATACTACAGCTAGGTGGCCAAGGCCTACCAGGAAATTCAGGTATTAGATTATTTTTGTATTCAGGTAATCTACAAGGAAAAACTAAAGAAAACTCGATTGCATACCGCGCAGATTTTTCTTCAAATGACTATGTTGCAACATCAGAAAATAATGTATTTGAGTATGATACATGGTTTCACATTGCTTTATCTCATGACTTATCTTCTCCTTTAAACCCCGTTAACATATATGTTAACGGTCAAAAAATACAATACGAAGAAACACACCCTTCGAATAATAACCCTGCTAGCGGCGACTTTGAAGGGATTATTGGCGGATACCAGTCTTCTTGTATAATAGGAAATGCGTCATCAAATGACGCAACTCTTAATAGATTATTTGATGGTTCTATACATGAGTTAGCAATTTGGAATACCATTTTAGATGAAGAGTCAATATTGGCTTTATCTAATAACTCGCTCGCTTCATCATCTGCAAACCAGTCGGGGTTTCTAGGTCATCCTGTAAGGATAGAAAAACAACATACTGATTGTCTACCTTTGTCATATCCTTCAAAGGCTAGAATGTCATTAGATGGCCTTACCGGTAATGAAGAATTATTACCCTACAATGATACTAACACAATTGTGTTTAATTCTTCCCACGCAAAAGCATGGGTTTATTTTTATTCACGCCCGGCCGATGGTTCAACTCTTAAACTATTTGATCCTGCTGGTGACATATCGCTATTAACTCCTATACCACATCGTAAAAATAAATTAAGTGACTTAGCAGTATCCTCTGGCGATTCTAGCTTGGTTAGGGAACAAGTTTATCAAGTACAAATTAACTCGACAACAAACCTTTATTTCTTGGATAGCAGCTCATCATTACCTGAGATTGATTATCCTTCCGTCAAAGGATTTTGGAAAGGCATAGTCAATGCTGAAGGCATCTCTCAATATTATGACCTTTTAGGGCATACACCATGGGGAGAGACCCCTGATAAATCGTATAGAATGGACATCACTTTATCAAGTATTGATACAATCGGGCCTGAAAACTTGTATGATCCGGAGAGTTCGAGCGTAGGGAGATTTGTTGCAAAAATAAGAAATCCTGACGGGGCGATATTGCCTGGTAGCCAAATTGAATTTTATATGCCAAGCTTTATAGACGAAATTTCAATAAAAGATTGTGAAATATATCCTCCTGGGGCATCTAGCGAAACACAAGAAAATTATAATTTATCGCTGTATGAAGGAATTATAATATCTTGGCCAAACCCTTTTAACGTAAAAGTAAAATCAGACAATAAGTCCGGAGCAACTGAGTACGAAAGATCTCATATTTCTTCCCCTAATGCAAATGATAAGTGGACAGCTTATCTGTTTCCACCAGATAAGTTCAGGTGGAGAAGGGCATCAGACTGGTCTGCCTCCGAAAGAACTTTAAAGTGGCAACCTTGGCAACCAACAGAGGAAGGAAAGCTAATTGGCTCCGGAGGCATATGCAAAAATGTTATTGCAAAAAACCTAAGGTATAAAAACGTAAATGAAGATGGGTACATTTACTTAGATAATATTGATTTACTTTCGATTGATTCCTTAAAAGGTTCTTTACCTAGCAGCGTAAAGTTTAAAATATATGCTAAAGGAGATTTAAGTGCTAGCGATAATTCTGAGTTTTATGATATAGAATACGCGTTTACTAAATCTGATCCTGATAATCCCCCTGTCCCTGTATGGGTCGATTCTTTTGAAAGAATATCATCTTTAAAACCATCACAAACAAACAATTGGTCTGGGCCTTCTGCATATGCACCTTTCGCAGACGGTCATAAAATCACAGAAAAAGAATTAAGAAACGTTTCGACTGACGAGTCTGGAAATCCTTTAATAACGTTTATGGATGATGATCCTCATATTACCTCTAGTGATATACAGGTTTTAGAAAATGACACGTTGCACTTAAGAATAAAGGTTGGCGAAAATGTGTCATGGGGAAATTGTCAAGTAAAGTTTCACATGACATTTTCAGGTATGTTTTTAGGTGTTGATGGTATTGACAACAATAACGCATCAGGAAACAATATAGTGTTATCATGGGGAAACTATTTTTCTCATGGAAAAGGTGATCGCTGGACAATCAACGTAGAAGACTCAACATCTGAAATATTTGAGTTTAATAGAGGAAGAATCACAAATCCGATTCACACAGAGGTCAAGGTTAATAAATCTGTTAAAAGCAGAGATCAATTAAATGGTTTATTGGCAAAGGCTATTAACAAATCTGGGTTGCAAATAGAGGCAGTACATGATGGTGATTATGTTTTATTAAAACAAACTGTCCCTGGTGAAATTGGTAATCTTAAAATATTTGCTGATGCAAGATCAAGATGCCACATATCAAATTCCAAAAAATATATGGTTTCAACAGACGATGCTGTGACTGGATCATTTGAGGGAGGTTCCAACTATTTAGTCTCTTACCCGACAACTCTAGCAGCTAAGTTGCCTGGTGTCGACTCTAACTGGCTAGACCACCGTGTAGTTAGTCCAAACTCGTTATCAAACGATGAAGACCGTAATTTAAGTGAAGTTGGCTTAATATCAAGTGGAAGTACAATAAAAGGTGTATCTGACGTTGGCATAGTTTTTTCTGATAAAATTAATAGCATTAAAATTACTCCTTTTAAAGACTCAAGGTTTGACACAAGCTCAGACGACGAGTACTATGCACAAGGTGTTCCTGCCAGTACACATGAAGGGTTCTCTAGCCCTCTTAAAAGTAAGATTAGTATAACCATTGATTTACCTACTGTCGATTATACTATGTTTGGTCTACCCTATAGGTGGCACCCCTTTGAGGCAATAAAATATTTCCCCATGGTTTATTATAATTTTTCTAATAAAAAATGGGAGCATGTTGGCCCTGGAGTTATTCCTACTCCTTCTAATAAGCAAGAGCAGCTTGAGTTTTTTGAAAATGCGTGTATTGGATTTTCTAGAGGCGTAGAATTAATCCAGTCGTCCAGCTCGATAGCATCTCTTCCTATAAATGACTTTGGGTTTCCAATGCATCCAAAGTTTGAAGCATTGCCTGATCAAACATTTGACTTGTCGTCGTATATCGAAAAGCCTTTTGCTTTAGAAAAGTTTGTTGTAGAATATGAAGCAGAATGGAAAGAAGGCAACTCAGACTCAAAAATATCTGTGATGTATGACGTTGATGAAAATGGAAAAATATCCAGGACAGATATCTCAGGAAACTATAATAACAAGGCAGCTATTAACAATTTCTTTATATTAAATCAAAGAAACTGGATAGGTGAATATGAGTATAACTCTATCGGCCGGCCTGTTAAACTATGGTATCCACCTAAGTACAATTTAAATGTTGAACAAGGCGATACTGATATTACAAAAAATCGCTACATGTGGAATGAACAAAATTATGAATATAATGCAGCAGAAAATTTATCTTCTTGGTTTAGATTTATTTCCGGTACTTTACATTCTCACACATCCCCTGATTTAGCGCTTCAACCTAGCGCCGGGTTTCCTGACAACGCAACACAGGTAGTATTAGATTCCCCATGGGAAATACCTGGTGCCGCCCCTACAGATGGGTACCAGCACTCATTAAAGTTTTCTCAAGGAACTCGCTTACAAGAGTCATTAGAGAATTTGTTAAACTTACCGGATGATGTAACAAACTATCTTTTTAATGAAGGTGACGGAGATACTCTTAATAATGTTTTTTGGGATGCGTATGTCGAAGAGTTAGTATCACCATCAACTGGTATCGATTATAGTACTGAAGCTCCTGGCCCTAATCCTGGCGATGCATATGGTGTTCTATATAAAAGCTATGCATTAGGTGATAATAAAATTGGTGATTGGGACTATGCTTTTGCATTTAAAAATACTACAGGAACTGACCCTGCATTTAATAATACGCATACTAGCTCAAAGAACACAAGCATATTTTTAACAACTAAACTTGGTGGAAATGGAGCAACATTATCTATTAGCTACCTTTATATGCAAGGGAAGTCCAGTATTCCTGATTTAAATGAGGCTCCTGATCCAGACATGGAGTCTTATAGCACATCAACCGGAGAAAACTATAGGTCAGAAGCGCTGCGGTTTCAAATTGCATACTGCAAGTACTATGATGAAGAAGATGCAGTTTGGAGAGATCCAAATGAAGATTTAAATGCTCAAGCCAGATCTTTATCAAAAGCAAAAAATCTTAACTGGATTGATATTAATGTACATGAGCCTGACTATACGCTACAAGGTCAGTGGCAAGAAGGCACTGCACTTATAGATCAAGATGTTTATTTTGGCGCCGGCGACGGCTTAGGGACAAAAGGTTTTTATATAAGGTTTAAACAAGACGGAACATCAGGATATCCTGACACTTGGACATTTACTGATGTTAGTACAAATAAAAACCCTAGTTTTTCAATGAGCTTGTGGTTTAAGACTGGTACCGGTTCAAAAAATATGAACCTTATAAGCATTGTTGATTCCACCGCTAGCCCCAACAAGGTTTGGCTTTCAATTGCAAAATCAGGACATTTAAAATTTTTATTAGACTCAGGCCAAAATAGGGTTTACACAAAAATAAAAACTCTACAGCCTGTTAATGATAATTCATGGCATAATGCAATTATTACGTACTCAAATACAAAAAATGAATTTAGTATGTATGTTGACGGCATTTATGCTGGGTCCACTCCTCTTCAACAACAAAGAAATCAAGACGGAGAATACTTGTGGCAACCGGCTTCAGCGGTAGGCCCTACGCAAGATCCTGTAACGGTTACGACAGCAACTGTTACTAGGCAAGATGTATATGACGCAGGAATTTTATTTCCAGGAGATGAACAGTTAACGCAACCTGAGAGCTCGAGCCTTCTATATACCTTTACAGGCGAAGAACAAATTGAAATAGGCGGGATATTAGTTAATATTAATCAAGAAGAATACATGTCTAAGCTAGGATACGCTAAGGTATATGCTTGGAAGTTTAAAAAGAGTGACCTGGTTGTGCTAGGTGCTGACGCTGATCCTTCATCACCCGGGCTTTCTTATGATAATCATTTTATTGGAAATATCTCAGATTTTGTTGTTTGGTATAAGGAACTTAAGCCTTTAGACGCAAAAGCGTTATATGCATTTAGGTCTGGGTACTATAAAAAAGGGCTAGGTAATAATATTTCGTTAAAAGGTACTGTACCTACTAAGTTTGATGTTCCACTAACTGAGGATTTTACCGCCCTGGATGGACTAAGCTATGAGCTTTCAAATAAGCTTTTGTCAAGATATATTATTGAACCAAAAACTTTACAGCTAAAAACATCTGGTGCCATTAAGGCATCTGCATCTGTAGTTGGTAGAGCTAGTTATCATGAAGATAGCCCATATGAAGTGCCTGCTAATGCGGTCTTAGAAGGAGGTTTAAAGTATTGTTTAGGATTAGGCTCAGGATTTGTTAAGCTTCCAAGGCTTAATACATTTTTCCCTCTGCACGAAAACAGTACAGCACCAGACTTCTCATTTTTTGCATGGATAAAAATATCTGATATTGATGTTAATAATCCAGTAATATTTTCTCTTAATGGCGTAGACGGATCAAATCGCCTGGCATTTATGATTGATACAGCGGATGATGTGTATGTAAGGAGTGGCGTTAACGCATCTAAACCTAAAGGGTTAAGATTAAAGCTTTTAATAAAATCGGAGCCTACCCCAAACTCTTACGGTCGCTATGAAGATTTAGATCACAGTGGTGGACAATTGACTACAAGCCCTGCTGCGATGGAGTTTTCAGACACCGGGTTTAGAAAGCTAAGCAATTATTATTCGGTTTTAACAAATGACGTAAGGCAAGGCGGAACTTACGAGGTCGATGACGATGAGTGGCACCTGGTCGGTTTTACTCACCAAATAGTCTCAGACCTTTCAGAAATCTTTCCAAACGCAGAAAAATCAAAGTTTAGTATATTTTTTGATGGTATAGAGCAGGCAGTACATATAAAAACAAAGTACATATATGAAGGCCCTGCTAATGATATATCACTATATGAATTTCCTGTATTTCAATTTGATCCTTCAAACGCCGGATATCATGAAGACATATGGTCTGATCCGGCATATGTAGGCAGCTTTACAAATCATTTAGGTGATACATTTACATGGCAGCGCGCTCAATATGGTTATGCTAGTTCTAGCAATAGCATTCCACAAGGTATAAGCATGACGCATGCGCCTCTTCCTTTTTATGAAGATGATCGGGTCTCTGTTGGGCAAGAATATGATATTGCTAGAAAGAGAATATACTCTGTTAGGTCATCTAGACTTAGACGCTATACAAATATACAAGGCTCAACAGGCGGGGTTACAAACTTTCGAAAGGTTAGATCATATAGGACTATATCATATAGAAAAGCTAGCCAGTTATTTCCAGGAAAAATAACTGACATTTCAGTTTGGAACTCAAACCTTAGCTCTCTTGATGCTTCTGTGCTTTACTCTTCTCGTTCTGGAGAAAATAAAACACAAAAATGGTTTGCTTCGCCTGAAGGAACTGCAAGGGACTTGGTAACCTTTGGGCAATGGTGTATACATGGCTCAACAACCGAGTCTTCTACAAACATCGACGATGTTTTATCTTCTGGCCTAAGCAGGGAATCTAATACACCGGCAACTCAATTTTCTGAAGTATTAAAAGATGATAATACTTCATATGTGCCAAGTAGGTATGAGTTCACTAGCTACGAAGGTGATCCTAATACAATGATACACGTATCAGGAAGCTTTAAGCTCGAAGGTATTTCAAAAAGACCTGTTAATCATAGTCATGGCTTGTCTTATAGGGTAGGTAAAGGCTATGAAATCACTAGTCACCAATCGATATATAAAACAAAGCATAATGGAACAAGGTCTGGCCAGGATAATGATATATTTTCTGCCCGGGCACTATTTAATGCAACTCCTGGATCTAATGTTATTAGTGAGCACTACGACTTTGGGACCGAAAGAAGAGGAATAGATCAAACTAAGACTAATATATTTGAAAATAATGATCAAATTAGCCCATACGTCTTAAAGCCATCTGACAAATTGGTTTTTGGTTGGCAATCATCTCTTCCTCATGATTTTGAAAAGGCAACATTAAACGGATCCGGTCCACACATGGTATTAGCACCGAATGCGACACCAGAGAACCCTACAAAAATGAAGGTTACCCTTTATGGTTCATATATTAAGGATGGTAAAGAGCGCCATGAAGATTTAAATCAAAACTTAACGTCTGATGCTATTCATGAATCGATCCAATATGACACCCCAATTCATGATGAATTTCAAACTGAAGACATTGGTTATCTTGCAGGTTCATACACTGATGATGTTATAAAAGGCGAAATGCTAAAAACTGATGCGTACGCAATTAGCCTTGCTAGCCAAAGAGGCGGATTCTTTGTACCTCGCATTAATCGGCAAAAAATAGGTTCTGTCTCTGGGCATACACAAGGTGCTGACTCTTCTCAACTTAAAGGTGTACGCCTAGTTGATGAAAGAGAAAGATATTTTGATACCATTGTTCCTCGCCCTGCTGATTATCATCAATTTAATGGTAACGGAATTATTGAGTGGTCTAGCCCATTATTTGCTGAAGGTAAAAAAATGAAATCTCTATGTGTTGGAGAGCCGAGGCCTTCTGATATTAAAATATCTAGACCTGAAATAACAAATATAGCATGTCAACAAGAGGGGTGGCATGAGCCAGTTCCACAAGGGGTAGTTAAGCTAACATTTAAAACGTTGTGGACCGCACATGACAATAATAATAATAATGATTCTAGATATGTTAGGTCATATAAGTTAATTCCAAAGACTATTGGCATCCCTGGCAACGAAAATGGAACCTGGCCACCAACTGCGCTTGAAACCGATTATGTTAATACTACGGTTGATTCTCCATGGGGAATTGAGAGCGAGTTTACTAGCGATTTTGTAGGAATAGGTAATTTTACTAGAACGACTGCACCTTCCGACAATCACGATGCCTGGCTAATAATCACTGGATCTTTTAATACAGAACACTCAGCAAACCCTTCTGGATTTGTACCGACGTCAGACTATAGCGTAAGTGGCGAAAGCTATTACACTCATTACTCACCAAACGCTGGTAAAAACTATATGTTTACAGATGCCTATAGGACATTGCAGGAGGTTTCTCCTGGTAATTTAGAGCCGGCATATTTTATTATTTATGATGCGAATAGTGATCCTTATTATATTAACCTAAGGTGGGATACTAGGCAAGCTATAGCTCAGGAGATATCAACTGAGACAAATATAACAAACATTGATTTATCTGGATGGAAAGAATCAATAAATGCGTCAAACCCATGGGTAAATGTAGATAAAACTGATCCTGCAGATTTGATTCAAGGAAACTCAAGCTTTGCTAGCGTTAATGAATTGTACGATAGCATTAAAGAGAATGGGTGGGATAGCATTTTTAATGCAACACATTATGCCGGTACCAGCGGTGGGGCCAACTCTCTTGATATTCATCAATTATGGCCTTCTTCGTCTAAAAAGTTGTTAGCCTCAAATTTAGCCACTAAGATAGCTGAACAAATTGATGCCTTATCACCTTTTGAGGTTTTAAAAGTACCATTAAATGACGGCCTGGCTACTACGTGGGGCGAAGCACTACAACAAGGCCATATTAATAAGTCGGTTTACGATGCCCATATTGCCTCCGGAGGAGGTAGTGGAGCTTTATATTCTGGAGGCAGCGCGGAAGTCAGGGAAATATATTATCATGACTTAGTTCAAGATGATGCCACTAAAATGAGAACGTGTAGTATATACATAAAAACAGTGGCCGGTGGCCTAACATCTGTTGATCATGAAAACTTAGATGCTATAGCCGATGGCGGCGGAATTCCAGGGCTTCATTATTCTTCTCCTAAAACATCGCATGTTGATCTTACAGGTGAAACAAGGACAGGCCTATCTGAAACAACTTCAAACTATACGTCTGGTACACCTATGATAGACTTTAAGTTTAATAGCGCAGACTTAGTTAGCGAGAGGGTTTTAATTGAAAACGGGTGGGGGATAGTAAGAAGACCTGATCCAGAGTTACTTACTTATAGTAGTCCTGATAACCCATATGATATATCGGCATATGCTCAATCAATTGGCCTAGATGAAGATATTCCAGGCGTTTCAGAATACATTCAAAGTTTAACGCCTAATAATAGAACTCAGTTTAGGCATCAGTACCCTGTTATGGAAACAAAAAATGGGTTCGAAAGGGTTTCTGGATATACCTTAAATGGTTGCTTTATGCAAATCCACGACGCAAATGACAATCCATATAACATATGGTATAATATTGATGATGGTACTTCTGACCCTGCACCGGCCCCTACCGAACCAGGCGTCTTAATATCTGTTACCTCGGTGCTTCCAGCAGCTTCTGCAGAGACAGTTGCAAAAGAAACAGCTGCAGCTATGCAAGAAAACTTTGAAAACGAGTTTGATGTTACATATGAAGAAGGTAGCTCATTTTTTACTGTTAAAAATGACTTTGATGGTGAAACAAAAGATGCAGATTCCACCATAATGGGACTGCCTTTGACAACAGGGTTCTTTTTATGTGATGACTCAGGGGAAGAGTATGATAATGAAATAGCCAGGTGGCTATTTAGCTGGACTAGCCCAGGATATTTTTCATTTAGAAAACAATATTTTGATACAGAGTCATATGATGCTGGAAGAACGCCTGAAGAGCCTGAAGTGTTTTGGCAAGGTGATCCAGTCCAGGAAGGAACTAGTCCTTATCACAAAAATACAAACAATGCAATCGATTCTTTTTGGTTAGGCTCTTATCCGTTTGAGCCAAGATATTCTTCGTTAACTAGGAGTAGGTACATTAAAACTTCTAGAAGCTGGCTAGTGACCGAATGGGATGATGAAACAGGCGAGTTTACAGAAACAACAGACACCGCTAGCACGTTTACCAGCGTCATTGTTACCGGCTCAAATATTGCAACAAAAATACAGGATACAACGATCGACGGACAGGACGGATATTGCGTTTTACCTTTACTAGGCTCTGGTGGAAATAATTTAAATAGTGCAATGCTAGGTATGAGATTCCGTGGTGAGTCCGTTGGTATAGATAATGAATTTTTTAAATTCTATTTTGGTTCTGGAAACACCTGGCAAAAAAACCCTGACTTAGAAAAGGTTATGATTTATTCAGAAGGATATGAGTGGCCTTCTTATGTGCCAAAAATTAGAGGGTGGAAATATGGACTAGTTTCGGCACTACCTGAAAACTCTTCTGCTGTCTATCGACATGATACATACGGTCAATTTAGAGACATGTTAGAGCAAAGATCTGATTCAAGATTTTTTAAGACTATACTTCGCGGAAGCTTTAAAGGAAGAAACTTTGTAACTGCTTCTCCTGTTAGGGTAAGATTTGTAGATGAAGATGGCCGCTTAACAATGCCAGAAAAAACATGGTCTCAAAATCTAAGCAGATTTTGTACTTCATCTTTACCTTATTTTGATGACGGGATGCCTAGAAATAGAGAGCTGGACACAACCCAGCTAAATACTTCATTTGCAATTATTGAGGATTAACACATGTCTTCTTCCAAAAAAGAGCAAGATAAATCTATTTTTACCGTAAAGAAAGATTCTCAAGGAAATATACTAATTACTCAAGCCACCGGAGAAAATGGAGGCGAGATTAGAGGCAGTATTATAAGAACCAACACCGGCCATTCTTATCTGGTTGCAGGAAAAGGTATTAAGATATTATCAGGTTCCAACCAAGGATATCCTAATCCGGGCCAAGTATATTTTGAGGTTGACTTACAGGACTTAACAAGTGATCTTAAATCTATAGTTGGAAAGCTAGGCATCTCAGGTGGTACAGGAGAAAGAGGGCGTACCGGAGCGACAGGCGCTCAAGGTCCTCGAGGGGCTTCTGGTGATCCTGGAGCTGCTGGTCCAGGAATAACTGGGGTCGTTAGCAACTCTGATGGTACTTTAACAATTTCATATGGTGACGGCCAGTCTGTAACTACTGTTAATCTTAGAGGTGAACCAGGAGCAGATGGTACCGACGGTTCTGATGGTACAGACGGCTCTGACGGTGCTAGCGGTGCTACCGGATCCGGCCTGGCGTCTGGAGACAAAATAGTTAATACAATTCCTATTTTTTCTTCTCCAATTTCTCATGTTGAAAATCATACAACAGGACCTGTAAGTCTTAGTGAAAAAAGTTTTGGTAGGGTTGAGTTTAGAAAAGAAGACTATGAAAATAGCTCCTTTAATATAACATATAGGTGGTCTCTTATAGGGGATTTTCAAAATAAAATTGCACCAGATTCATCAGGAGGATCAGTTAACTTTAACTCTACATTTAATGCAGTACTGCAATATTATGCTTCAGAATCTTGGAATACCGCTGCCACAATGTTTCCAGGATCAGTAGGTTTTGACACCTTAAACAATCATGTTATAAACACCAGCGTAGATATTACTAGCGATTTTCAATCTTTCTTAGACTCTGGTGCCTTTGATCAAACAATGTTTAGGATTAGCTATGTTTTACAACTAGGGTCAGATGATGCAGATGAAGGTCTTCATGCTACAGTATTATTCAGATCTTCAAAGATTGATGTTATATATACTGCTCCTTAAACGTATGGTAATATAAGATATAGTACATGCTTTAGTGCTTTAAAATTTCCTGAGGAGGATAGTTATAGACCATGGCTGGTATATTAAATAGCAAATCTAGAATGTTAGATACGATCCTTACCAGGGAAGGGCGTCGGCAAATTGCTTCTGGTGATCTACGGATTAAGTTTGTAACCTTTACAGATCGTCACACTTTTTATAGCCAAGAAGATGAAGATGCAAGTGATGATGCTAGCGATAGAATCTACATTGAATCATTTCACAGATCACAGGATCAAATCATCTTTGAAACAGATGATGAAGGTAGATTTTTGCCGTTTGATGGGTCTGATGTAAAAATTAGAAGAGGAAAACTGTATAGGGCTTCTGGTCCAGCTCATAAAGAAATAACTGGGGAAGAAATGCCAGAGGCTATTTATGAGCTATTATCATCTTCTGCAAATAATTTTTCTGATCAACGTGTAATAGCGACAAAAGACATTTATTCAGATACTAATGGGTTTGAAGTTAGGCCAGAGTCAATATTATTTGAAGTTAATGATGTAAAACCTTTTGCACAAAATGAAATCTCAGAAATAGAAATAGAAAAAGTTGAGTCTTTACACCAAGACAAAAGGCTTCAACACCTGCCTTTTTATAAATACCTTCCACCGGTTAATAAACCTAAGGCAGGATACATTGATGGTGAACCCTTAGGTTACTATGCCAGGCTTAATCAAGATGCTCCTATGACCTACGAGGACATTATTGAAGACCTTGAAGGTAAAGACAATGTTATGATCGAGTATTTAGATACTAGCATGGAAAATAACCTAGTTATGCAACTTTTAGAAGTTAAAGAAAATGGTGTAGAAAAGTTAGCATTAATCGACTGCGGCGAGTTTCCTTCAAATGATGCTGACAACGACGGCATTAGGGTATATTTTGCTGGCAAGGTCTTTGAAGATGGAAATGGAATGCAAACGTTTGTAAATATGTTTACAATACTGTTCGAGTAAAATAATGAAGTTTAGTAGCAACAAGGTAAGAAATGTCGTATATCTTAAGTCTGACTTTGTAGATATAGACGGAATTGATAGGTATGGTCAGTTTGTATATGACTTTAGCTATTGGGCAAATATTCCCCGTGCAATTAAAAACAAGTCAGTAATCGTAAAAGTGTCAGCATATGCAACAAATCCAATTGTTTCTACATCGATGTTTGAAAATGCAAAATCTTCAAGGCAAGTAATTAAAGGCCTTAAACAATATGATGCAAGGCTTAAAAACCTAGTAAAGTCTTCTAGAGAAAATCCTTTGGCCGTAAAATATTCTGATATATCATCTGGAATAAACAACTCTATAGCAAAGAAAATAGAAAAAAATCCTGAAAATGCAGATAAATACCTTGGCCTAAAAAGACAAATTATCGCATTGCCTGTTTCAAAAATATCTGGACAAGAGCTAGATAAATCATCTAATTTAATTGTCCCTAAAACAGGACCATCTACAAAACAAGATCGCTCAATTAGGCGCGCCGCTATTAAATCAATACTAAGTTCAGGTGTTGATCCTTCTGCTATTGGTGAAGCATCTTTCCCTTTAAACAACTACTGGTCATCAATTCAAGGATTAAACAGAAAGTATACAACTAGAAACTCATATCATAACAGAAGACAAAGATTAAAAAACTCAAGGTGGAAAATGCCATCTAGAAGAAGTTTAACGCAGTCTAGACAAAATGATGAAATTAAAAGAAGCATATGGGGCTCATATATTAGAAAAAGAATGCGAGAAGCTGCATATAGAGACGCTCGTTCTCTTTCATTTGCTCCAACAAAAACACAGGTTACCACCAAACTAGTTTCAAATAGGTGGATAGAAATTACTGAAGAAATACGTATACCTTCTGAAAGCATAAAAGGCCTGCAAAATATCCACTTTTTAGTTGAGTTACTTGATTCGACCGGAAAGATTCTTGATGTTAAACATAGGGTTATTAATCATGATGCTGAAGTTGATGAATTTTTAACTCCTGACTATGCACCAAGAGTAAAAGCAATTGCATCTAAAATGGGAAAAAATGTAGTCTGGATTAGGCAGGTTGACAGGGTTGGTACTGAAATCTATGTTTATAGAAAAATAATAAATCCTAGCTCTGCACAAGCTTCAGGAAAATACCAGCTTATTAGAAAGCTAAAAGCATCTAGGAAAGATAGAACAAGAAGAATTGTTGATTGGGTTAATAATTCTTCGACATGTGTGTACAGGGTTATTGCCGTCGGGCCAAGAAATAGAGTATCTAGAAGGTTTCGAAATAGTGTCTGTCGCCCTTACAGACACCCGATGGTAAATAAAAAGACAATAGAAGAACTAACACATGTCTCCATATTTGCACAAACAGTAGGGGACCACGTACAAATTAGGGTTACAAATATTCCGGAAGGGCCATCTGCAATTTATATCACAGCTGATGATCTGACTAGAAAGCCTACCCTTCGTTCAAGAAATGATTCTACATACATAGTTGGTTCTGAACCTGAAGAACAAACCCGAGTTATTAATGCAGATACACCTGAAGTAACATTTATAGATAAAAATATACAACACGGCCACATTTATGAATACAGGTGTGTTATGGTGTATCCTACAGGTACTGAAGTTCAGTCAAAGATAACAGAGGTTCATGAGTTTTATAAGGAAATTGTAGAAGAACAAAAAATTGTTGTAAACTTAGCAGGGCTAGCAGTAGAAGCTGATGATTCCGGAAATGCCAGCGTGTCTTTTGATATCGAGCCTTCATTTACAGATACTGGAATGGAAACAATTATTGCATCGTTGTCCGCAGCCGGTGCAGAAAAAAACTTTATATCAGAAGTTCAGGCAGACAGAGAAAAACTAAATAATTTATTAGCTTTTTTAATCCAAAGACAAGACAGCATTTCCGGCGAAACAGAGACTTTTGGAGTAATTTCAGCTGGAGAGTTTGTTGATGATGAGACTACTAGAAGATATACTGGCGTTAGCAGTGTAAAAGCCGGTAGAAACTACAAATACATAGTCAGGGTATTATTAAGGTCAGCAGAATCTATATTTGATACTGCTTTAAGCGAAGAAATAGATATCGAAACTGCTAAAAAGTTTAAAAGAAAAATATCTAAGTTTATGAATCCTTACACACTAAAAAATGGCACTTTACCGTCAGTGGGCCAGGCATTAGGAAGAAACCAAAAATCTAAATTAAAGCCTGAAAATAAATTTATGCAAGGAAGAACAGGAATTGAGGTTGCTATAGATGCTGAAATTCCTCACTTTAATCCTGAAGTTGAATCTATAACAGTTCAAAGGGTAGGTACATCTAAGGCATTACTGTATTGGACAATTACCGGTGATCAAGACGA
>Ga0163179_10000754_pt1 | contig 23086 bp, 14 predicted proteins | sample AtlANTMetagenome_FD_109643 | JGI IMG/M metagenome (GOLD analysis project Ga0163179, IMG submission 109643) | Marine eukaryotic phytoplankton communities from the Atlantic Ocean - Atlantic ANT 2 Metagenome | ecosystem: Environmental > Aquatic > Marine > Oceanic | place: North Atlantic Ocean...
CTTGCTTGAGCAACCATAACTCGTCGCTCTTCATCAGCGTACATTGCTGATTCCCAGACACTATCTACGTCTGTTCCACTTGAATAACCAACAAATTCTCCGTACCAGCCATGACCATTTTCAGTAACTGTCTCATCAAAATCCCAGTCGCCTCTGGCGATTGCCTTGGCATCAATCTTGATGAAAACTCTGAACTGGTGACCGTAGTCGCTCTTCTCTTTCTTGGCTCCGTAGAGCTCTCCGAAAGCGTCGGTAGTGTTGTACTGCTTGGCAATGTTTGCCTTGGTTCCTAAGTAAATCATGTTGTCCTCCTACATGAGTTTCTTGAGCCCCAGTGTGGGACTCTCATCAGTGTGTTAATTCACAGACTCATTGAGACGAGGAGGAGCGTCGGCACACATGCCGAAACTGAGGTGAGGAAAGCCTCCACCGTCATCAGTCACCAGCTGGATACTTGGCTGGTCTCAACTCTGCTTTGATCCACTGATCACACTCCATGGCGGTTGACACTGACCATCTCGGATACCTACACGCCCTTCCAAATTCCGGCTTTCGCTCACTCTCCTACGGTAGCTACTCAACTAAAGTCCCCTTTCGCTACCTACCCCAGTGTCCTCCGTGTGTTCCACGGCTGAAGCAATTCACCCAGATCGTAGATCTGAATGCTGTCAAGATGACTCCCCCTTTGGGCTAGTGACCCCTGTTGCTGAGGCCCGAATCCTTGACTCCGTTTGCGACCACTTTTCGGTTTTCAGACCCGATGTCTTGTCGCTGTTTCGTTGATAGCTACGCTATAGGTTTTCACAACCTTTCCCAACATCAACACATAAAACCCTTATAAACACAGGCCTTTGTCACAGCGAAGCCTCAACCATACCCTAAACCAGTACTTGAGGGTTGAGGTTCAGGGTTCAATATCCGTACCCCAGCAACACACCCCATTAGCCAGACAAATACTTGAGCTCTCAGGACCGGACGGATGGGATCGGATCTGTCTGGTTCTGGTACCGCTGGGAGCCTGATCGGATCGGATGGCAGGGGGGGGAGGGCCGGATCTGGATCAATGGTCGGACTTGGAGGATCAAGGGGAGGGGGGTCCATAAGTTTCGGACACGGCTCTATAAGGAAACCCTTTACAGAATGTACTTGACAAACTGACACGAGTCAATATCCAGTAATTCCACTGTCATTTTATGTCTAGCTACCAAAACTTCGTTTTGGTGGACCAGTACGGTACAGTTCCGTACTGTTCTTCGTTCGTTTTTTTGCAGAGTACTGATACCGGTTAGGGAAATAACCGGCTTTTGTCACAATGACGGATGTGTCTGAGCATGTTACTTACGGAAGCGCCTTCGGTAGGGTCCCACCCTAGTCCTATACAGAAGCTCTGCTTCTACCGGCGTATTTCATTCCGGCGCTAATCCCCCGTTTTCGCAAGGTTCTCAGATTGTAATAGTATTCTATACTATAGCCCAAGCTGTGTCCACAGTTAGGGTAACATATTGTAATGAATAAAAAATACGAAACATGGTCCAAAGCCCGACGCTTTGAAGCAGCAGTTGCTAAAGTACTAGATGATGGCTGGACACAAACAGAAGCAGCCGAAATCTATGGCGTTTCACGCCAACATCTAAACAAGAAGGTAAAAGATGCTAAGAATGAACGAAGTGAACGAGTTGAGTCCATTAAACAAGAGGCGCCCAAAGCCGGTCCCCTTGACAAACAAGAAAGAAGGGTCGGGACTTTTACTGAGTTTTGCGATACTTATTTTCAAAACTGGATATGCCCTGACTGTGGCGTTCACCACGAAACTCCGGGATTTCATAAGGACATGGCTGAAGCGATTACAGGAGATTACCGCAGGGTTGTAATTAACTGCCCCCCATACCATTCTAAATCTACACTCGTCACGGTATGGCACACTGTATACGACATTTGCCGTAACCCTAACCTAAGAACCCTACTAGTATCTAAGTCCTTGCCCTTTGCAAGGACGTTTATGCACAGCATCACCGAGATGCTAACAAACCCCGAATTATATGGGGATGGGCCTAATCTTATTGATGATTGGGGTCCTTTTAAACCTGAGGGTCAGGCAACTTGGTCTTCTGAGCAGATTTACGTTTCTAATCGTACTGGTGCTGAGAAAGACCCTACTGTTGCTGTTCTGGGTGTAGGTCAGCAAATATATGGTCGTCGTGCCGATATTATTAAATTTGACGACGTTGCCACGCTAGACAATATGAGAAACCCTGACAGGGTAGCTGGTATGCTTGAATGGTTTGATAAAGAAGCTTTGTCTCGTATTGGGCGTTCTGGTAAAGCTATTTGGATTGGGACTCGTGTCCAACCCGGTGATATTTATTCTACGTTAGCCATGAGACAAAATTACAAGGTTTTAAAATACCCATGTATTCATGATGAGACTACAGAGCTTACTTTGTGGCCTGAACATTTCCCGTATGAGCAAGCTCTTATTCACAAGACTGAGATGAGACCTGCCGACTTCCAGCTGATTTATCAGCAGGTTGACATTCCGGGTGCAGGTGCTTCGTTTACTGAGGAAATGATTGATGCTTCTAAAGACACTAGTCGTGTAGCTGGGCATTATGACACTGGTTGGCGTTTGATAGCTGGGCTTGACCCTGCCGGTGGCAATAAAGGTTCTGGGTTTACGGCGTTTACTTTGTTGGGTGTTGACCTTGCTACTCAAAAACGGTATTTAATTGATTCTGTTGCTGTTAAGTCAATGAAAGCCCCTCAGATGAAACAACAGATTTTGGAATGGACTGACAGGTACCCTATTTATGAATGGCGTGTTGAGTCTAATGGTGTTCAATCTCAAATCATTCAATATGATGTTGAGCTTGTGCAAGAACTAGCTAAAAGGGGTGTTCGTGTAGTTCCCCATCAAACACATGGTAATAAATGGGATCCACAGTTTGGTGTGGAGTCTATGGCTCCTTTGATGGAGACTGGTTTGTTTTCTATGCCTTGGGGCAACCAGCCTACGACTACTACATTCCAGCCTATGATTGATGAGCTTATTGCTTTTCCTATGGGAACTGTTTCTGACAGAGTTATGTCTTTGTGGTTTGCTGACCTTGGTGTTCGTGATTTGGTAAAGCGAGCTCATTTGCCCATGTTCCATGAAAGGATGCATGTCCCTAATCGCATTAAGCGCAAGCGACGTGTGGTAGACTTTCATAATCGTGAGGTAAGAGGTATTAGGTTGCAGGATCAACGACCGGGGCATATGTCTCGTGCAGCTAGTGGTTATAGGCGACAGACTGTTGGTAACGCTATGGATCATAGTGCTGTTGAAGAATACAATATAGAAGATGGTCCGCAGCCAATGAACATTGATCCACAAATATGGAGCGAAGAATGAAACACCAAGTACACATTCACCAGCAAAGGTTAAGGAAAGGCCTTCCTGCTATTATTCATAGAACCTATAAGGGTTCTGAGTACCATCAGGAGTTTAAAATTCCTAAAGGGGCTAAGGTGATTCAGCCAGAAAAACCTTTAAGTTGCGGAGCTCGTGCTTGGATTGAGTGGGAAGAATGACAAAAGGAGACACTTGTCGGGTTTTGTCTGAGGAGAAGTATGTTTAAAAAAACCCTCAACAAAAGAGCGTACCGTGATGCTTCAGAGAAACTTAAAGAGAATGAAATGCTTTGTGGCACTATGTCTGGTGACAGGCCTGTGTATTTTTCTATGGCTAAAGATTCAACCGATGGTGAAATTAGAGAGAAAGCTTTTGAAATTCGTGAAGGACGTAAAATGACTAACGTTGAAAAAACATTATTAAGTATTGCTGAAAGGGCTAAGCATGCCTCTTGATACCGACCGCCTTGCTAGTATGTATTCTGCGTGGCGAGCACGCTATGAAGAACGTGATGTCAGAATTGATACGATTGATCGTGTCATTAAAGGCGAGTTTGATGTTTTTGATCCAGACGAAGAGGGCATAGATTCCAAGTCACCTAACCTTATACAGGTTGCTTTAGAGGATACAGCTGAAGCAGCTAGCCTTGTGCCGACTATTCGTGTGCAACCTAGCACTAATTCTAAAGAAGCTCGCAAAATTGCTAAAAAAATGGAACGTGTAGCTGGAAGCTACATGGACGCTAATGGTGTTGATCTTTTAATTCCTCGTGCTGTTATGGATATGGCTGCTTATGGGTTTAGCGTTTGGACGTTAACACCTGATTTTGAACAAAAAATACCTTTAATTGAACGTCGTGACCCTAGGCATTGTTATCCTGAACCGGGTTTTAAACCGGGTGATGAAGTTAAACGGTGCATGTTTGCTCGTGAAGTGTATTATACGCAGCTTCCAGAAGAATATCAGGTAGCTATTGCCGAATTTAGTGGCCAAAGAACAGATATTCAAAATCCTGACGAAAATACTCGTGTTGTTATTGTTGAATACTTTTCTGACGAAGAATACATATTATCTGCTTTGTATCAGGGTTCAACAGAAGGTTTTAACCGTTATGGTTCTAATACAGACATACCTTACCCTGTTGTATTAGAAAAAATTGAGAACGAAACAGGCATTTGTCCTGTAGTTATTGGGTCTCGCATTACCCTTGATGGGGAAACAAGGGGCCAATTTGACCAAGTAGTAGGACTTTTGGAAGCTCATATACGACTTATGGGCCTTGTGCTAGATTTTGCTGATCAATCAGTTTATTCAGACATTTGGGTCCGTGACCTTATAGGCGAAATGCCTTATGGTGGTGGTTCATTTATTGAATTAGGACCATCTGGTGCTATTGGTCGTGTGCCTCCAGCTGTTAGCAGTTTTAACATACAAGCTGATTTAACTAATCTTATGGAAGGAATCCATATAGGTGGCCGTTGGCCTAAAGCTAGACCGGGTGAAGTTGATCAATCTATTGCATCTGCTAAATTTATTGAAGCTTCTGCTGGCATGATGAACACTGCTATTAGAACGTATCATCAAATACTACAAAAGAAACTTGAACGTGTTTTAAGACTAGGTTTTGCTATTGACAAGCAATTCTTCAATACTCATAAGACTGTTTCTGGCATTTTGAGGAATCAGAACTACATAGAAGAATATCAACCTTCTAGGGATATTGATTTAAAACATCGGTTAAGAGTAGAGTATGGTCTTGGTTTAGGCCGTGATCCAGCGCAAAGCGCTGTTTTGCACATTCAATACTCTCAAGCAGAGTTCGTATCTAAGGAATTTGTGCAGGAAAACATTGATGGTTTGACTGATGTTGGTCGTGAAAGGTCACGTTTGGACGTTGAAAAGTTTAGAGGCATGGCTTTAACTAAGCTTTTGCAAGGCCTTGAGATGGGATCTATTCCTGAAGAAGCTCTTATTGAAATGGCTCGTGCTCGTGAAAAAGGTGAAGAATTGTTTGATTTGTATGACCAGTACGTTGTTCAACCTGCAAAAGAAATGCAAGAACAAATGATGGACACTGGTTTGGGTGGCCCACCAATGATGCCGGGTCAACCACCTATGGGTCCAGAAGGAGGTCCTATGGGACCTGAAGGAGCTGCCGGAGGCATGCCACCGCCCCCACCACCATCAGCCCCAGGAGGGGCAGATCTGCTGGCACGCCTTGGCATTCCAGCAGGTCCCGGTGGTGAACTTGGAACGCAGGTGCAAGGATGACAGATATAACAGATGGATACACAAGCGGAGAGTGGGCTCCTTACTGGGACGATAGCGCTAATCTTGGTGAGCGCCCTGATTTAGATGAAGTTATTGAAGCTCAATGTGATTTAGAAAACCCAGAGGTGTGTGAGTCGTGCCAGTAAGCGAAGAAATAGAAAAAACTCCTACAGGAGATACTGCTGTTAATAAACCTGAATCAGGTACATATGGTGAAAAAGCTGAATTAAATCAGTTAAAACAAAGTCTTCCTCCTATGGATGGTCAAGGTCAGCAACCTCAAGGCCCTGCGCCTATGGGCGAAAGAGGTGGTTCAACACCTGCTCGTCCTGCTGGTCGTCCTGTTAAAGGACCTTCTGATCTTCCTTCTGGAATTATGCAACCATCTGAAGGGAATGCCAATAGGCCCCTTAGTGCTGCCCCTACTACTCCGGTAAAGCACGCACAAGCTGATCAACAAAGGTTAGCTGTCCTTGATGCTTTATCTACACACCCTAGCGTGTCTCAAGAGACTCGTGATTGGGCTGAAGCTGTAAAGGAATACGTCATTAATGGAAGACGCTGAGTACACGTTACTTGAAGATCAAAGACAAAAAGACAGAGAAGAGCGTGCACTTGCGCTAGAACAAAATCCTCCTCAAAACGGTGGGCAAGGTTTTAGTGTTTTAGATCCGATCAAACAAAAAGGATTGTCTGGTGTAGATGATGTTTTGTTTGGCTTAGTTCCCGGTGCTGCTGTGGGCGCTCAAGCAAGAACTAATCAAACTGATCAAATGTCTGTCCCTGACATGTTTAGAACTTTGGCAACTGTTGGAAAAGAAACAGCTTATTACACTCCCATATTGGGAGATGTTATGGGCATCGGTCCTTCTTATGCGTCTATAACTCAAGGAACTGATTTTTTAACAAAAACTTTAGGAGCGTTAGGTTTTCTTGGTTTTGCCGATGTGGGTGTTGTCGGCGCTGTAGCTGTAGCTGGAACTGGAACTTTTGCTGCAAGGCAAGCTTCCATGGGTAGAGAACAAAGTTCTTTGTCTCCGCACTATCATTCTACACAAGGTCCTAAAAGGAAAATAGATACATTCCCTACATGGATTACGCAAAGATTAGATGGCATTCCATTAATAGTTGGTTCTGGTAAACAAAACATGTTAACCGAATTAGCTGGTGCTCCTGATACGGCAACTAAACGTTATACAATGTTTGCTCTTTTAAACGGCGAATCTCAAGCAATTCAAAGAGCTTTAATTGATGGCCTTGATATTGAATCTCCTAAGCCAAAAGGGGACGTTGCATCTTTTTACGGTAATTTGGCTGAGACTTTAAGTGGAGGAGAAGTAAGTCCTCATTTAATAAATTTTATTGAAGGCATTAGCGAAACGCTTTGGGGAAGGTCAAAACATTTACACAATCTTGAAGAGATCAGTCCTGAAAATTACAAGGCAGCTTTAACTGCTGCTTTGTTTTCTAAATGGAATTTTATGATGTCTAAAGATGCTTTAATTTTTGAAAGTGGTTTTACAGGCGCAGGTGATGCTTGGCGTAAAATGAAAGAAACTGGTGAGTTTTCTGCTGCTGATCAAGAAGCTTTGCTTCCAGCAATGAAAGCTTTTGCTGAAGTAACTGGAGACATAGGCCATCCAGAGCTTGTTATGCTTAACGATCCAAGGTTGCAAATAGACAACATTAGAATGTTGGAAAACGATGGAATACCTTCAGCAATTATTATGTTAAAGGTAAATCAATTTGAAGCTATAGACCCTTCATCGTTAAGTTCATGGGAGCTTAACAGTAGAATCAGGCTATTGTTTAGAGACAACCCTGAAGCTATGACTCATTTAGCTGCTCAAAATATACTTGATTTTTTCAACGACCATGTAATGCCTAACTGGGAAACTCTTAAAGCTACAGGGTATTTTAAAGATAATGTGCCCGGAATTGATTTTTACCAAATGGCTAAAGAAGATTTAGAAACTTTTGCTATTAATAAGAATTTAGATAAAGATACTGTAGTTGGTGTTGGCGCTTTGCTTTCTGCTACTACTGCTTGGGACGTTAATTTGCACAACACTACTACTTTAGTAGATTGGATTTCTACTCCTGAAGGTAAGAAAGTTATGTTTGGGAAAGACGAAGCAGGAAATTATTTGTTTAGCGCAGACAGAAAAGCTGCTCCAGAAGTTTCGTTGTTGCAAAGAATTAAAGAAGAAGCCTTTGGTGGCACTGATGCTTATATGAGTAGCGATCAAGCTAAAAGCATAAGAAATTTGTTTGAACATGTAGAATCTGGAGGGACTGTAAGGGATTGGTTTGAACAACAAATGATGACCAAAAACGCACTTAAAGTTCCTAACTTTTGGAAAGCTATAGAGTTTAGTGATTATTTAGATATGGAAGCTAGACAACATACTTTGTATCATATCCTTAGTGGAAACATAACGTTAAAAGATATAGGAACTAATATCAATTCTGAAACTGTTGCAGCTAAGGCACTCCGTGAAGCTTTTGATACGTTTCCTTTAACGGTTGATAGACATGCTTTTGCAATAGCAATGGGTTATTCTACAGACATTATGGCTGATTCAGTTGGTGAGGCAGCGTACAGGCCTTTAAAAGCAGCTTACATGGCTGCTTCTGCAGCTATCGGAGAAATTGAAAAAACACAAGTGCCTTCTCGCCGAGGAATGAGTCCTAAGATAATTGGGAAAAGAAAAGATCCTTTCCCTGATGTTCTTGACCCTAACGAATTGCAAGCTCTTACTTGGCTTGCATGGAGAGAGTTAAGAGGCGTTACGAAAAATTACAAAGAAGTTAAAAAAGGAAGGCCTTCTTTGCATGCTACAGGTGTTGGTCCGACACATGTTGAAAATAATAGCATTTTGCAATTTATCGCTGGGCAGTTGCCTGAAGGCGTTCATTTGGGTGGTCCTAAAATAAGTGGTGCAGATCAAAGTGTCCCAATGACGCAATTTGGTGCAAGTGGTAGAGGTGTTGGAGTAGCAACAAAAAAAGGCGTGTTGCAAGCTACTCAAACTGGGCATTCAGAAGCTTTTATTGAAGTTGGGCCTGAAGGTCCTAGGTGGGTTAGTAGAGGAACTGAAAACGCACCTAGCCAATTTCATTACCCTAGCAAGGCAACTAACGACAAAGGTTTGGCAATTTGGATTCCTAAAACTGCAGCTGTTGTAGACGACTCATCTCAAGAATTAAAAAGAATAATGGCTTCTACAGTTGACGCTGAAGGTAATACGGCAATGGTAGGAGGAAGGACGTACACTTCTGAACATATTTTATTTGGTTTAAACGCTGAAGCTCAAGGGCTTTCAGGTGTGCATGCAAAAGGTTTACATGTTCGGATGAGTATTCCAACTCTTAATAAGGGACCTAAAGCTATGGATAATACTTTGGCTACTATTAGAGAACATTTAAACGGAAAATTTGTAGGTGTTGAACCTGAGTTTTTTGTTCAACAACCTCATTTAGGTGAAGCTACAGTTATTAGGCATCCCCACATTACTAATCCTGATGGAAGCCCTGTAGATTTTTATTCTGAAGCTGCGCTTGCAGAATACATTAAGCAACACCCTAATAGAAACCTTGATCCTTTAGACGCAGAAATTTCGCCTGATTTGGTTCAGGAACAAAGAGTGGAATTAGTAATTTCTTTTGACACTCCTGAGGATTTAGCTTTAGGCCATAGTCTTTTGACTGCTCATTTAGCTGGTATGAAAAGCAAATCTTTTGACGGCGTTAATAGTCCTTATGTTTCGGCTGCTACAAGTGCTTACATTGCTAGCCAGAAAAAAACTGCATGGGGCAGAAGACTAAAACTAGGCCATCAAAAATTGTTAAGACACAAGAAACCTAATGGTGAGCCAGATCCTATAATGGTTGATGAAAATGTTATGAACATGATAGCGTCAATTTATGACAAAGAAGCATCTTATTCTAAGGAAGATTTTCTTCAAGGAACTGTTCTTAATTTAAAAAAAGGTAAGAAAACGGTTAAAGCTTGGAGAGCTTTTGAAGAAGAGGTCATTACGCAGTATGCGTATTTGACTGAAACAATGGGGATTGAAGTAGAAATTGTAAATAAAGATCCTTATAAAAGTCCGTTAGAAATGATTACTGACGTAAAAGAAAATAATAGAATTAAAGTGTTGTCTACCGAATCTACTGGCGGCCATCCATGGTTTAGTAATGAAATTAATGACATGTTCCGAGCGTTGCACGATGTGTTTGGCCATGCTTCTGAAGGGCCTAATTTTAGTCGGAATGGTGAATTTGCAGCTGCCGCAAAGCATATGCAAATGTTTTCCAAAGAAGCATTGCCAGCTGTCATGTGGGATCTTATGGGGCAAAACGCTTCTTTAATTAAAAATGGAAAATTCCCTGAACAAAAAATTGGTATTTTATCAAAAGAATTATGGCCTGATTCAAAAATTTGGGGTGATTTTAATCCTTTTGCTGATAAGCCAAATAAGCATCGTGTTATAGACCATGGTCATCAAGAAGACATAGTTGATTACAGCATTATAGCCCCAGATGAACATATGCCTAATGGCGTTGTTAAAGTTTTTGAACATTATTATGTTGACCCTTCAGGCAAGGTTCTTGTACATAATTCTAAGCAAGGTAGCGCAGCTAGAAGGAACCAAAGAACAGTTGGCGTGTTGGGTGGAGACAATGAATTAGAATCGTATCTTTCCGGCAGGACCGGAATGTATGAAGCTGGTGACCCTACTCATCCAGAAATAAAAAGCAAACCAGCAGGCATGAAACAAAGAGCTGGAGGTAAAGGTCAAGAAGCTTTTGAAGCTATTGAAGCTGGGAACACGCAATACTTTGGGCATCCTGAACCTCATGGTCATGGCATTCCTGTAAGAATGGTTCCTATTGAAGCCTTAGAAGAATTAGGAGATTGGTCTTGGAACGTATCAAGAAGAACCGACGCTGAAGAAACAAAGCTAGCTGAGAGTATTAGAGTTGATGGTTTTGGAACACCTATACAAATAATGGCAGGTTTTTCAGACGACGGTCAACAGTTGTTTATTATTGCAGCTCAAGGCAATCATAGATTGGCTGCTGCTAGGGCTGCAGGGGTAACTCATGTTCCTGTTATAGGTAGATGGGATGAAACTTCATCTCTTCCAAGTCTAGGTGGGACTGCAGGAGTAGCAGGCGAATCAGGACCTGTCCAAATACAACGATCGCCAGACATAATAGAGTCATTAAGAACTCAATCTGAAGAAGATCTTAAAACAACAGTTAAAAATCAACACACTAAATCAGAAATGAAAAGAAAAATTCGAGATTCAAATGCTTCGCCTATTCAATTAAAAATTACTAAAAACAAAAAAGAAGTTTTTGATGCAGGGTTGTTGTTTGATTACGAAGATGGATCTTCTGTAAAAACCATTCTTCAAGATAAAGATTTAGAAAACATTGTTTGGGATCAAAGCTTTATACAACCGGGTAATCCTACTTGGCTTCCTACTTACGGCATTGAAGAAGGGCCTTATGGTAAGACGTGGGCTGGTAAAATTCAAATAGCTGAAGACCCTGACGCTAAAGTTTTGACTGCTTCTAGACATGATGTTGCCGCTCCGGCACACATTTTTGGGGTAAAGTTAGAAGGAGAAATTAGGAAATCGGGTCCTAATCAGGGCACGCCCAAAGAAGTTACGGTAAAAAAAGTTGTGATGTATGTTCCCGAAAATCCTAATGAAATGCCAGTGATTAAATACAACGTTGATCAAATAGACGGTTACGACATTAGCCGTCAAGTTATTTTGCAACAATCAGAAGCAAAGAAAGCGGTAAAGGGCAAAATTGTTGATGCTAAACCTGTTAATGCTCCTGCCGGTAAACCTAACATTGTCATTAGGCCTTTATCTACAAGGGGTCAAGATAAAAGAACTAAAGCAGGTAAGGACGTTCCTATAGGTTTAGTTACTACAGCTCATGAAATTTTGAAAGATTCAGGTTTACTTTTTCAAGAAATAGCTGTTAGAGGAGCTGATTGATGGATCCTGTACAGATAGATAAAAACCTTAGAGCTATTAAAGCTATTGAAAGTTCTTGGAGTAGGCCACAACTTCCAGATATGGTTTCTTTAGATTTAGCTGCTATGTCAGGACTTAACGAATCACAATTAACTTCGTTTCTTTGGGGTGTTAACTCTGATATGCGAAGAGTAGAAACAAAACCTACACCTACTTTAGATCTTACTTCTGGTGTTGACCTAATGAGTAACGTTACTCCTGTAGGTGAAAACCAGAGTGAAGGTAAAACTGGGCCTAGTGAATGGAATGTTTTTTGGTCTGATGTAGCTAGCTTGGGTCCTGCTTCAACTATTGATCGTGATGCTGTTTTGAATTGGAAACGTCAAGCTATGTCAAGAGGTCAGATACCTTTAAACACTGATGTTGACGGTAACTACATTGTTGACAATAGGTGGGGCCCTGAGTTTCAATCAGTTTGGAATGAACAAACTCAAGACCATTATGAGAGTGGCTTTAGAGGCAACAAGTATGGTGCGATGTCTTTAGAGTCTATCGCTGATCATATGGCTGAATGGCTTTCTCCTACTGGGCTTTTTAAAGCTGCTGTTGCTTTAGATTTTTTGCCTGATTTTAAAGAAATAGGAAGAGAAACTACTTGGAATCCTAAAACTTGGATTAACGCTGTTGACGATCTTGTTATTCCAGTGGTCAACGTTGGCCTTATGCTTACAGGTGTTGGTGAAGTGATGCTTGTAGCTAAAGGTTTACATTTAGGTTACAAGGGAACAAAAGCAGGTCAAGCTGCAGTCAAAGGCGTGCAAGCTTACAACAAATTTAATGGTGCTCTTACGTCTACTAGAGTTGGAAAACTTGCTAATAGGGTCGGTGGCTTTGGTACAAATTACGGCAAGTATGGTTGGACTGACGATGCAGCCAGAATGGCTGCTCAAGCTTCTCAAAAACCCGGTTATATTGGTACAAAATTAGCTAATTCTAATAAGTCTAGTTTGCAACAAATGGGCCAAATGAGTAAATGGTGGAGAGAAACTAACGTTGCTGGTATGGGTAAAGCTATGACCCAGCAAGGAATGAGATTAGGTTTGGCAGGAAGAACTCAAGGGCTTTTGGGTTACGACGATCAAGGAGCTCTTGGTCTGGACTTTATACCGGGGGTTGATTCTGCTTCTAACTTTATGTACGACTCTATCGTTCCGTCAATAATGTTTGAATCAATGTTTACGCCTGTTAACTTGCTTGCTGCAGGGTCATTAAAAGCTCTTGGCCCAGCTAATCAATTACGAAACTGGAGCAACGTAGCTCGTGAAGCTAACTTGTCAGAAGACCTTCATGAAGGTATCCAAAGTTCTTTAGATTTGCAAATCCTTAAAGGAATAGCTAATGGAGATAACGTAGATGATTTGATTAAAGCTCAAAAAGTTTTTAAACAAAACACTAAGAAACATGGCAAAGCCAAAGCTTCTATGTTTCAACTTTTTGATGAATGGGATGACATTACACAACCTGTCCCTCAATTAGTAGAAGAACAAATGGGACAATTTGTTACTTATTTAGGCACTATGGCTGCTTTGGATCATGCCGCTCTTAACATAAGTCCAGAACTTGGGAAGGTAATTGCTAAAAATTCTAATTACTATGCTGCTCGCAATAATTTAATTAATCAATTACGTTATATAGATCCTGAAGACATAGAACAAGTTATGATAGCCCGTGCTTGGGAAGAGTCTAGCACTCACATGCAATTTGCTAAAAAGTATAAAGAGATGCAAGATCATTTTGCTAATTTGTCAGATGCCGATAGGGCAACTGAAATCACTAATCTTCAAAATTTAATAGAACGTCACAATTTAAACAGACAAGAAGTTTTTAAAAATTTAATGAATAACCATATGGATTCTGGAGTTTTGAAAGAATACATGGCTCGCCATCTTGAAACTTTAGGACCTACATGGAGGTCTTTCCAAGAAGGAATGGATACCGTGCAGGTTGCTCATGCTGCTGGAGATTTGGACAATGCTAGGTTTCTTGTGCCTACAGCTGATGACGGTGCACGATTAATGGACGACGTTATACCTACAGACTCAGATCATATTATGGCAATGAATTTGCAAGAAATCATTTCAGACCCTGAGTATGCAGAGTGGGCAATGAACTCTAAACAATTTAATCCTTTAATGAAAGCTCCTAATAAGGACGGAAGGTTTACTGTTGCTCGTAAGGAAACAATTACTAAACAACAGAAACTTGGCCATGTTGCAGCTGTAAGGCAAGTTTTGCATTTAAAAGACACTATGAGGAATTTTTTAACAAGGCAAGCTGGGGCTTCAAAAGCTTCAGTAAGCCTTATGCCTCCAGAAAGTAAAGCTATAGAAAGCCTTATTTTAGAAGTTAGTGGAGACCTTGCACAGATTGATCTTAAAGCTGTTAACAACGCTCTTAAAAGAGCTATGGGTGATGGAAGAAGAAGAATCCCTAGCACTGATGGAGTTATAACTGTAGCTAAAAGAAGAAAAAGATTAGAACGTGTTGTTAGGTATGCTAAAACAAAAGGCCTTCAAGTTGAAAACGCTGAAGATCTTTTTGTTCAAATGGAAAAACATTTAGATGACATGATTATGGATTTAGACCAATCTATTGATTGGGATTCCAAATGGAATTTAAGTGGCCTTGATGACACAATGCCACAATACGGCACACCTGAAAAAAATCTTGCTAAGAAAGCTAACAAATTAGAAGCTGACGCTAATTTTACTGCTTCTGAAATTGATCCAAGTACTATGCCTGAGAAATTGGTTAACGCTTTAGAAGCCCAAGGGTACAAGCTTGTGCATGGGGTAGAGTTTGCTACTCCTGCAGATCTTAATGATTTCATGGTAGAGTTTAAAGACCTTAAAGAAGCAACAGAGTTTAGTTCTAGCATAGGTTTATCTGGAAGTTCTTTCCAGCGTCATATTGATTCTAGCTTAAGTAAAGCTAATTATTTTCGGGCTTCAGCAGCGAGAAAAATATCTCAACCGTTTAACAGATTTTCTAGAATCCAAGAACGAGGTTTGTATCAAGCTGCTTTGCGTAACTCTTTTCAAAGAAACTTTGCTCATTTGAATAACGGGGCAGGGATAGCGCCTGATCAGTACAACAGAATTGAATCTGTTTTGATGCAAATTGTTAACGACGTTAGCAAAGAATATAGAAAACTTATGTCTGATAAAGCGTTTGGTGCTGGTGCTTTGCAAAGAGGTGCTGCTAACTTAAGGGTTTCTTTTACCCCTCATACAGTTACTGACTTGGTAAGGACTAAGCATCTTCAAAAGATTTTGATTGATGCTTTATCTACTGGAAATTACAAAGTTAAAACTATTTCATTAGGTGGAGAAAAAAGTAAAACTCTTAGAGGTGACGCTTTATCTTTCCTTGGTGAAGCAGGCAGTGATGCTAGGACAATGGCAGCTAACCAGATTTTAGATTCGTTAAAACAAGCTCGTGTTGTTGGCCCTAAATTAAGGGGTCCTATCACGAACTGGATGGATCAAATACAATCTACTCCTCAGTTGACTAACACTATGAGGCTTTTGGGGCAAGTAGAATATGGGCCAGATGGCAAAAGGATATGGGATGGGGCTAACATGTTTGACCCTAAAGTTTTGGCTCCATGGTTAGCTAGGCAATTAGGAATGACTGCAGGTGGAACTGGGGCTGTCATGTTTTCTCCGGGCATGGAGGATTTTGACTTAGGAGATGTCAACCTAAATCACCTAGGTATTGCTGTAGTTGGTGCTGTTACTGGTCGTGCTGTTTCCACAAGGTTACTTGTGGGTTCACAGAACGCTTTTAAAGGTAGAAAATTAGATGCAGTTCTTGGCATAGGTAGTGAAAAAAATAAATACTTTAAAGCAGGTTTGCAAAAAGTAGAACAAGTAGGTCAATGGGACGACATTAAAAGAGGCAACATAAGGGGTGCATTAAATAGGCATGCTATGAGAATTGACCTTGGTCATGGCAAAGGTCATTACAAGGCTTGGTCTTATCTAGGCGATCATTTATCTATGTGGCGTGACTTTGCAAGGTTTACGTTATCTCCTGTGTTTGACGCTTCACGTTACTCTGAAGCAATAGTGCTCGGTCAAATAGCTTCTCCTGAGAATGTTAATTTACGTTTTAACATTTCTCCAAGTACATGGAAAAAATCTCGTGCTAAAGAACTGGCTGCAGCTGCAGGCGTAAAGCCTACAAGAAGATCCGGCAGTAACGTTATGACACCGTATGCCGAGGAAGCTAGTAAAGAGTTTGACATGGTTAGGGCACGTTACAAGAATGCTGCTGCTAATTACCAAGATTATGATTACGATGCTTTGGAAGCTGCTACAGCTAGGTTTTCTCAAGTAGGTATTTTAGGTTTCAATACTTACGAATGGGAAACATCCGTGTTCGCTGACCTTGTTTTAAAACATGGCATGGACGACATAGAGGCCTACAAGGCCGCTAAACACATGTTTACTTATGGTGTTAATCCTAGGTCACCAGCCGAAGTTAACGTTAACGCTATCTTTTTCCCATTCAGCTTTACGAAAAAAACTATAGGGCATGCTGCAAAATTTGCAGGTCAGGACTGGTCTAGGACGGCCATGATACATAATGCTTTGCGTACATATTATACGCTTGACGAAAAGTACAATCTTGATGACATGTACGAAAAGTATTTACCTATGTTTGATAAAGTATCTAGATTGAATTTGTTAGCTAATGGTGTAGCTCTTGGCCAATTTGGTGGTGCTAACAGGCCATTGCTTGATACAGTCCTTAATGTGCCTGTTCTTTCTGAAGGAAGCGTTCAACCGGTTTTAAACAGTCCTGTTATGAATGCGTTCTTGCCACAGGTATTTGACGTAAGTACTCCTAATAGTTTAAATGAAGCTGTGGATTCGTTTGAAAGAATGATTCCTTTAATTAACGATATGAATGATCTTATTGATGATGCAGCTGAACAAAGTTACATGATAACTAGTCCTCATCACATAACTCAAAGAGCTGAAATTGTAGAAGGATCCAAAAAGGTTCAAGCTTTAAAATACGGATGGGAAGACATGCTTCAATCAACGTATGGTGTGAGCTTTGCTCAAATTAACCGAGTTGAGGGAGCAAAAGAAGCTTTTGATTCTGAAATGGAATTAATTTATGATCAATACCCTGCTTATTTTAAAAGCATTCCTGAAGGGGTAGCTGGTGCTGTTCGGAGAGGGCAAGAAGAAAAAGAATTTATAGAAGCTTATGAGCAATCTGGCATTTCTAATAAAAACATGATTGAACAGGGAACTAGGGAACAAAAAATAGGCATGATGCTTATTTTTAATGATGGTGCTTTAGATGCTTATGGGCGTGATCCTATTAATGTAGCTGCAAATGTGCCTGCAGATGTGGTTGATCAAATGAGAGAAGTATTCATTTCTTGGGTAGAAGATGACCCTACACTTTTACCTGCCTACCGTAGATATTTTCAAAGAATATGGGGTCCGATTGAAACAAGAAGGTTATCTAGACAATGAACGAATTAAATGAGCTATGGCTTGAGTATATAACTAAAGGATATATAGCTAGAATTAAAACAGACGAACGTTTAATTGCGTTAACTTCTGACATTATCCCTTTGGTAGCTGAGTCGCTAAGCAGAACGGAGGCAATGCCTGACTCTGGTGAAGAATACTTCAGTGCAATAGGTGCAAAATTGATGGGTGATGAAGATTTGCGAATTGCTGTAGCGGACTTGGTTGACGATTCTGCTTTAAATGAATCTTCAGATGATTTAATGGCCACAGTTCTTACTGAAACTGAAAAATCTGGATTTGCTGCTGGCGATTTTATGAGTTCTCTTAACATGGGATCGCAACGAATTAATTTTTTTGAAGAACCAGACCCAGTAGTAGCAGGCAGAATGGCTGATAATGATGGTGGTTTATATGATCCTCCTGAAGAGGTGACAACTTATGTTGACTTTGATGGGCAAAGACCAAGTTTACCAACGTATGTTGACAAGATAGCGGAAGAGAATAAGTTGCTTATGGTTCCTGAGCTTTTCAGGAATACTCAGCTATATAGGAATTTGCACGAAAAAGGTTGGATTCGTAAAATTAATCCTAAAGAAGAAGAAAAGCTACCTAGTTTTAGTCCTACGGGCTTTGCTGACTCTGAAGAGGAAAGCACCGAAACGCAAGAAGCGTATGACATGGTTCTTGGTCAAGCAGCTGATGCTGACATTTTTGACGCTTATGGTTATTACGTTTTTACAGAACAAGCTGAAAAACAGTTGCCTCAGTTTTTTGAACAATTAGGTATACCATTTGACAGAACAGATGTAAACGCTTATGAAGCTATGAAGGCAGGTTTAGATGTTCTTGCTGATTCACGACGCATAGAAGATCAAGATACTTTAGTAATGGCATTAACTGGCGACGATACTCTTCCTATAAGTCCGGCCAGTTACGAATATCTAACTGAAGGAAGGCAATTTCATGTTAAAGCTGATCAAGTTGACCGGTGGCAACAGCAATCTGGCTTAAGCCAGCATAACATTTTGCGGTTAATAAAAACAATGCACAAAGAGTTAGGCGAAGAAACAGCTCAAGATGCATGGCAAATGATGATGATGGCTTTAGAAGAAAACAATGATTACACTGAAGATGACGTACATATTAATAATCATATCTCTGCTGCTGATGCAAAATTTGCTAAATATATAAGCATGTATGATGATGCTGCAAACACTTACAGAGATGCTGAGGGCAACGTGTACAACGAGCTTGCTTATTTGCATCTTATTGAACCTTCTATAGCTGGCAAGATTTGGAACAACCAACATGATGAATTAACTGTTGGTGAGGTCCGTGCGATACAGGATGCTTACACGACTATGGACACTTTCCATCAGTACAATGGTTTTACTCCGGGTTTTAGTTTTAACAACGAAGGAAGAGCTTTTATAGATAGTCTTACAGCCGGTAGAATGAGCGATGATTACAAATTCGCTCAAGGCTATGATGAAATACCTGATGAATTTAAACAATTTGTTGACCCTGAAGACGTTGAAAAACGAAGAGAAGCTGCACAGGAAAACCTTACAGAGGATTTTTATTCTACGCAGGATCCTACGAAAACAAAAGCTACTGAAAAAGCTTTTGGAGAAATGTATAAACAATGGTTTCTTGATGATCCATCTGACAAAGAGTTAGATAGGTTTATGAGTTGGTGGGCTGGTAAGGAAAACGATTACCGTATAGAGGCAGCGTCTTACAATTATTACAGTGCTGGTGGCACACCTAGTCCTTACCTTGATCCTAACACTGCCGCAGGGGGAGAAATGGAAAATTTAAGGTTGGGCATGGCGCAACAGGATTTCCTTAGGGACGATCCTAGGTACAGTCAACTGTACGGTAGGAAACCTACCGGCATGAGTGAACCAGAATATCAACAAGCTTTTACTAACAGAGCTGTTGCTGATTACGGCACTGAGGGAGAATTGAGGCCTGACTTGATAAAAGCTGGTATGAGTTCTGGGGATCCTAATGTGATTACTAGGGCTGGTATCATATCAGGTGAAGGTTACGACAATTCTCAATACATGAGGAAAATTATGACGTTAAGAAATGCTTTTAGGAGGGAAACATGATAGAAGTTCCCGAACTTGGTGAAGGCGGTACAATAACTAGGGCAACGTTTGCTAGGGCTGTACTAGAACAGATGAGTAGTTTAACTACTCGGAACGCTTTTCCTACTTCTAGAAATAACATTAATACTTTGATGCGTTGGATGCAGGCAGAGTTTTCTGCTGCTAATCAAAGTTCCCATAAGGGTGGCGCTAGGTTTAATCCTATGGCTACTACTTGGGGTCATTCCGGTAATTTTACAGGTCCTAATGGTGTTCACAATCCAACTCATTACAATGATCACAAGGTTCAGCATTACAATACGTTTGAAGATGGGGTCATGGCTACTGCTATGACTTTGCTGCAAGACGGTAATATAAATTACGGTGAGATTCGTGCCATGCTTTCAAGGAATGCTTCTCAGCAAGAGTGGCAATCTGCGATAGCAACTAATCCCCGACTTCAATATGAACTTAATATGTATGGTGGTTTGCTTAACTCTGAAAACAACTATAACTTTGCAGAGCTTGGCACTTACGATACGACTCCTGTTTTTGCTGGCAATTTGGCAGATAGTTATGTTTGGGGCAGGGGCGATAGCAACGGTAATTACAGTAGAATACCTGACGGCTATCAGGCCTACACTGTAGAAGGTCAAACATATCTTGTTTACAAGATGACCCCTGCTGGTAGTACGAACATAGTTTTTGAACATGATCAGTCCATACAAAGAGTAGATGGCAGGTCAATGTCTGCAAGTGCGTGGAATGATTTTTCGTCAGGTTTTGTGACTGGCGGCTCTACTTCATCTGGCATATTTACAGATACTGAGTTAAACACTGGGACTAGATCATGGGATGACATTGTTGAAGGTTTGTTAATGGCCGCAGGCATTTACGGTACTGATGCTTTAGAAAGTGCAGAAGTAATGCAGGTGATAGCTGAGTTTATTGCTCGCCCTGACATGTCTGACGCTGAACTAACTGGGCGTTTGCAACAAACTGACTGGTGGGACCAAACTACAGCAGCTGAACGTGAATGGAATGATCTTTCTACAGCTGACCAAATCAAAACCATTAAAGAAAATGCCCAAACTATTGTAGGTTTGTGGACTGCTTATACTGGTGAACAAATGGATTGGATGAGCTTTGACGCTGACGGCGATGGAACTGTTAGCACGGACGAGCTTGAAACAAGCAACAACGAATTAGCCGAATGGGCTAGAAAGTTATCTACTGGTGAAGTGAACCAGCAAACTATTGTGTTGGAGTGGATACGTCCAGCTGCTCTTGAAATCCCAGACAGTCCTGCTAATAGGATTGTTATTGAGGAAGAGCAAGCTCAAAATGAAAGAAGCTATCAAACGGGTTTAAATAAAAACGAAGTTCAAGAACTTTGGGAGCGTTACGGTATTGACGTTAGTGATGCTGATGCATCACGTTATGCTGATCAAATGTACATGCAGGAAACTTCTATTGTTGATCTTGAAGAAACAGCTAAAGGTTTATCTAATGTCCGTTGGGCTGGTAAACCAGAAGACGTTGATTTTGATACATGGGCAAGTCCTTACAAGACCGCATACTCAAGTCTTCTTGAAACTTCTGAACCTACTTTCAGGGATGAAAGCTTTTCAAGATTTTTAGATGATGGGCTTGGTTCTGAAGGTGGATTTAACATGTATGAATTTAAAAAAGCTTTAAGGCAAGATGCCAGATGGGCTAATACACAAAATGCTAAAGATATGTACGCTCAAAGTATGGGCTCAATAGGTAGAATGATGGGATTTGGTTGATATGTCTACGTTAGTAGCTGACACTATTGCTTCGTATCCTTGGGTTGCTGAACTTGGTTTACAGGAACTCATCTCGGATGGTATTGTTAACGGTGATAGTTTGGAGCAAATTATACAAGACGTTAGGTCAAGTGAGCCTTACAGGCGAAGGTTCCCTGCTATGGATTTTCAAGTGTTTAGCAATGAACGTGAATATCTTAACCGTGTTGAGGACTACAAAACTGTTTTAAGAAGCGCAGGTTTTTATGATCCTAGCACTGACGACCCTCAAGATTATGTTGGGTTTATACAAGGAGGGATAGCTCCAGATGAATTGCAACAAAGGGTAACTACTTACAGGCGACTTGAAGAAGGCAGTCAAGAAATGCGTGACCAGTTTTATATATATGCTGGTATGGACGTAAGCGTTGACGATCTTTTTGAAGCTGTTGTTAATCCTAATTTTGGTCAATCGTTAGTTGAAGAGTATGAAGCTTCGGTTCAGGGTAGTAACCTTGATTATGAAACTTTTATTACGAGAGCTACTGAACGTAATTTAGAAAACGTTGCTACTTTGCTTGAAGGCATGGTAGATGAAGGTCTTACAACTAGAGAGGCTGTAAGCCGTGTTCGTGGTATAGATCCTTCGTTTGCTAGGGAGATTATGGGCGTTATAGCTAACAGTGGCGACGCTGCCCTTGCATACGATGAACTTTCTTACGCTTTTCAGTATGCTTTAATAGGTTCTGCTGCTTCCGAACAGGGACTACAAGCCCCTGATAAAGAGATGGTGGGAAGATTGCAGCAAGCTGGGGTTGATAGGGCTCGTGCAAGACAAGCTTACGGCCAGTTTGCTAGGAATGAAAACGCTATACAGGGCATGGTTCAAAGAGCAACTCAAGGTGAGGTCCAGACTTTTAACCAGACAGACTTTGAAGAAGCAGCTCTTCTGGGCCAGACAGATAAGGTTGATTTGTTGCAAAGGGCTCAAGGTATGGAAGAAGCTTACGCTAGAAGGGGTGGCTTTGCCACCCAGCAAGAGGGCAAGAGGTTCACTCAGAGAGGTAGAACTGGGTATTAAGGGCAATGGTTAAGGTCTGGATAGATCAAGATTTATGCACAGGTGATGGTTTATGCGAAGAAATAGTGCCTGCTATATTCTTTGGCCATAGCGACGGATTGTTTTATGTAAGAGAAGCTGGCACTGATGTGCCTGCTGAGCCCACTCATCAGATGTATCAAACTGTTAATGTCCCAGATGATTTGGTTGAGTCAACTGTTGAGGCTGCTGAGGAATGCCCCGGTGAGTGCATATTCCTTGAAATTTAGTACACACTCTGTGGGGTGCTTATAGATCCTTGTTTTGTTTCCCCCAGCAGGACAAGCGTACAATTATTGGGGCGTAGGAGAAGAGCATGAGTATTTACAGCGAAGACGACGGTCAAGTAGTAGACGAATCGGGCTCAAGCCTCAGGCAAAAGCTTGAGGATACATTAAAAGAAAATAAGGAACTTACTACAAAGTTATCTGGTTACGAGGCAGGTGCTGTCATTAGCGATAACGGATACGACTTAGTTAAGCCAGAAGATCTTGAAAATGTCAAGCCAAGTGAAATGGCCGACAGGGCTAAGGAACTCCATCAGGAGCGACAAACCCAACAGGTTGAATTAGCTAGGCAAATGCTTAGTCGCAAAGGCTTTGAAGGCGAAGAACTTGATAGAGAAGTGGAAGCTTTTCTTGATGTTCCAGCTGGCCCAGATGTAGCAGCCCATGCAAGGGTAAAGGAAACTTCATCGGTAGGCGGTTCTACTGCTCCGGTAAAAGATCCTAGATCTTTGTTTGGTCTTGACTCCATTGAGGCAGGATTAGCTCAAAAGACTAAGTAGTAACTATTAATCCTACAATACAATGAGGTAATTATTATGGCTTCAGGGAGCCTTTCACTCCTTGAGTCTGCCAAGTACGGTAACGATCAGTTAGCTGCTGGGGTTGTTGA
>Ga0163179_10000755_pt1 | contig 23064 bp, 21 predicted proteins | sample AtlANTMetagenome_FD_109643 | JGI IMG/M metagenome (GOLD analysis project Ga0163179, IMG submission 109643) | Marine eukaryotic phytoplankton communities from the Atlantic Ocean - Atlantic ANT 2 Metagenome | ecosystem: Environmental > Aquatic > Marine > Oceanic | place: North Atlantic Ocean...
AGGAGGTCCTCCACCTGGTCACCTTCGGAGGCTATGCGCAGGTTTACCCCAGCGCTTTCGGTTTTGGTGCCGGGACCGAACTTACGGATGCGATGGACATCGCGCGCGGCGGACATTTCGATAGCGTGCCAAACGATTACCCGGACGACGCCTGGTACCACTACGACGACTGGACCTGTGACTACGAGTGCATGGCCGTCGAATACTTCTATTGGGGGCTCACGTCTTTGCTTGGCGCACAAGACTATCCGGGCCGCTGCCAGGATATTGCGCACGAATGGGAGCCATGCACCACAGAACTCATGCGGTCAACCGACGTAAAACTCACCGCCTTGCTGGAAGACCCCGTCTACAAGATGCCGACGGTCCTACCCGACGGAGACTACGTTCCCAACAATGACTGAGCGTCAACGAGCGGCACAATTGCTTTCGACGAATTAATAACGATTCCGTTGAAAAGCAGGGATTACCGATGGCCACCTTCTCCGCCTACGTGAACGAACAACAAGAAGCGTCAATTTCGGAAGTTATCCGTGCGGTGTCCTCTCGAGGATGGCGCGTTGACATCGCGGGCGATGATCTCTTTCATACGCGTTCAGGGACATTGTCTATAAAAGTCGAGGACGAAGACGTTTCGATTGTGCTCTCCGTAGAATCGACAAAAGACGGCGAACTCGCCGCGAAAGCCACCGAGTTGGCCGGTGCCGGCGATCCCAACGACACCATGCTTCGCGTGCTTAAAAAGACGGACTACCGTGTGAACTTTTCCGGTTCGGACGAAAAGAGCGACTTCTGGAGCCGCGTATTGGCTCGGAACTTCGCACTACTTTCCGTCGGTGCATTCGAGTCCAGCGTGACCGGAAAATTGCTGTACTACTCGAACTGATCCGTTCGCTACGCGCGACGCCCACAATATCGGCGCAAGCGCACTAAAAACAGCTTGAATGCGACCGCCATCATCGGACGCACGAGAAAATGTATCTTGGCGAACACGCCTCTTGGGGTATACGCCACCGACCAAGTGAGTCGGCTTCCGCTAGGCGTGGGCTCGACGTCGTATCGCTCGCAAAACCGCCACCACACATCTTGGGTGATGCCGGTGAAAAAGAACGCCATACACCGACCACGCTCCCAACCCATGAAGGTTTCATACACCTCCATGCCGCCCCAAAACCGAACCGTTCGCGTCGTGCCAACGCCGAAGGGCTTTTCGCTGGTCCACTCCACCTCACCGATTCCAATCGCCCAACGCGTCCACGACACCGGATCCTCAAAAATTTCGAACAGTTCATCCGGTGAAACCGGAAGTTCGACGACGTTCCGGTACACCACATCGAGGCGCGCGACCTCGTCCAACTCGACGGGCGCGGTCGGATAAAATGGTAAGTCGGGCGCTACAGGGTTTTCGAGCGGACCGACCTGCAGTCCAAATGGTGCTTCTGCCATGCCCTAGCATACCTTGGGCGATACATGATCGTCGGTGTCAATGGAGCAAGCATTATGTCGCATACTTTCGGTCATCGAATTCTTGAAGGAAAGGTCGCCTACATCGCGGGGGGCACGCGAGGGATGAACCTAAAGATCGCCGAACGCTACGCTGAACACGGCGCTAAGGTCGCGGTGATGAGTAGAAATCCCGAACGCTGCGAAGCGGCCGCAGAAAAGCTGCGTGAACATGGTGGCGAGGCGATCGGCATCAGCGCAGACGCGAGAAATTACGACGCGGTCGAAGCGTCACTCCAAAAAGCGCATGACGAACTCGGCGCCATCGACATCGTTGTGGCCGGTCAAGCCGGTAACTTTTTCGCGCCAGTCCTAGGCATGAGCAGCAACGGCTTCAAAACGATCATCGATATCGATCTCATCGGTACCTTCAACGTCTTCCGCGCGAGTTTTCCCTTCCTCAACAAACCGGGGGCATCTCTACTCGCCATCACAGCCCCGGAAGCCGTCAAACCCTTGCACTTCCAGAGCCATGTCTGCGCCGCTAAGGCCGCAGTGAACATGTTTTTACGCTGCCTAGCGCTGGAATGGGGACCGGCTGGGATCCGAGTCAACGGGCTCTCGCCAGGCCCAATCGACGACTCGTGGGGAATGAAGAACGTCATCGCAACCACACCAGAGATTTACGAGCAAATCCGTGGGGCGGTCCCGCTGGCACGATGGGGGAAAGAGGCGGAGGTCGCGGATGGGGCGCTGTTTCTGGCGAGCGAGGCGTCCGCGTACATCACCGGGAACATCCTGGATGTCGATGGCGGCGTAAGCTTCACAAGCCCAGAACAAGGCCACGTCGACGCCATCAACTTTGAAGACAACCCCCGTGTTCGAAGCAACAAAACAGATACGAAGAAGTAGACTCCCGTTTATGTCCCCCCTTGCAAGAGACATCACAACCGACGTCGACCGGTTTGACTTCAACGCGAAGGTAAAGACTGAAACTCTCGTTGGGCTACGGCGCGGCCCCACGACCACGCTCCAGATCAACGTCGGCAAGCGGTGCAATCAGGCCTGTACCCACTGCCATGTCGAGGCAGGTCCCAAGAGGACCGAACAAATGGACAACGCGGTGATCGACCGCGTAATCGCCCTTATTCGTGAAGGGGCGGAGATTGATTGTGTGGACATCACAGGAGGCGCTCCTGAGTTGCACCCGCGTTTTCGAGACCTCGTACGTGCAGCGCGGCAACACGAAAAGCGCGTGATAGACCGCTGCAACCTGACCATCCTCTGTGAACCCGGTCAAGAAGACCTCGCCCAATTCCTGGCGACAAATGGCGTAGAGATCACCGCGAGCTTGCCTTGCTATGGTGCAGAAAACGTCGACAAGCAGCGTGGACGCGGGGTGTTCGATCGCAGCATCGAAGCGCTTAAAACCCTAAACGGTCTCGGCTACGGCATGCCGGACAGCCCGTTGAAGCTCAATCTGGTCTACAACCCCTCCGGCGCATTCCTGCCTGGCGACCAACACGCCTTACAGGTCGCGTATCAACGCGAACTCCTACAACACTTTCATGTTCACTTCCATGAGCTCTTCACGCTGACCAACGTGCCAATCAACCGGTTCGCGAGTCAGCTCGCGCGAGACGGTCGCCTGAACGAATACATGGAATTGCTCGTGTCGAATTTCAACCACACCACCCTTGACCACGTCATGTGCAAACAACTGATTTCCGTGGCCTGGGATGGACGCGTATTCGATTGCGACTTCAACCAAATGCTCGAACTCCCCTTTGGTGGTGAAACCAAACACACCACCGTTTTCGATTTAGAGATGGACCTGAACGGCAACCTCATCGCCACGGGCGGCCACTGCTTCGCCTGCACCGCGGGCGCCGGTTCAAGCTGCGGCGGCGCGTTGGAGCAAACCGCGAAAACCAACTAATGCCCAACGCTTTGCGCCATTAGGCTTCGCAAGAGCGCTCTCTAGTGGCAGTATCGTCAAAGACTGGACGTAATCAGGAGGACTGTTGAGCAGAGGCAAAGCCGCGATACCGCAAGCCGTCACGTTAGCCGGAGTGTATTTCGGCTTCCTGGCGATGTGCTGGGCGGGTACCGATCCCTATCGGGCTTGCGTTTGCATCGTAATGGCCGCCCTTTGCGACATGGTGGACGGCCGTATCGCCCGTATCACCGGAACTGAGAGCGAATTCGGCGCCCAACTCGATAGCCTCGCCGACATCGTCTCGTTTGGCCTCGCGCCAGCGTTTCTGATGTACCAATGGGCGCTTTCAGATCTCGGAGAGGGCGTGGTCTCTTTGGGAGGCACGCTCGCGTTCGTGTTCGTAGCATGCGGTGCTATCAGGCTCGCGCGATTTAACGTCGCCGCAGATACCGACGCCCCGCCTTGTAATCATTTCGAAGGGATTCCGATCCCGGTCGCAGCCCTCGTGCTCACCTGCGTGGTGATGACCGCACACGAGCACGAACAGGCGATGTCGATCCTTAATCAAGTCACCGTGATCGCCCCGATCATCCTCTGCGCGTCGGCACTGATGATCGTGCGCGTCCCCTTTCCTTCGTACAAACGCTTTAAACGTAAATCTGGGATGGTGGCTTTTTACGGCACGATCGCTACGGGCATGACCATCTTGGCCTTCGGCGGACCGGGCGGCACCATTCTTCTCGGCCTATTGGTCATCTACATCTTGATCGGTGCTGTCAGCTCACTCAAGACTGCGTCGGGACAAACGGCTTCCCATCCTCCCGCGTAATCGCGACGACGCTCGACCTTGGCGGCAACTGGTCGTCGTAATCAGGCCAACGACACGCAGGCCGCTCGAAACAGGGCTTTTCGCCTGCGGAGCCCGGGTGTTGAATCGACACAAAGAGCGTGGTTCCGTCCGCTGAAAAGCATGGCCCGGTCACCTCGGCCCCAATCGGTGCTCTTAGAAAACGGCGCGCATACGCACCCCGCTGAGTGTCCGTCTCGACCACAAATACGCCGTTGCCGTGTACGGCGTTATCGTCTGCGTCTGTACAAACCCAAAGCCTGCCGCCGGGGTCAAAGACACAATTGTCCGGACCCCGGAAACGGCCGTCCAGAGTGGTCTCTGCCGTAAACCCCATGTCCGAGAATTCTTCCGGTAGCGTCTGTCGCCCGGCGAGTAGGAAGAGGTCCCAACGGAACACATCGGCGGTATGGTCGGCCTCCCCAGCGGTCGACCGTCCAGGTGCCATCACCACGATGTGACCATCTTCGTTGGGTGCCCGTGGATTAGCGGCGTCGGCATTTTTCCGCTTCCGATTATTGGTCAGCATCACATAGGCCTCGCCAGTGAGCGGATGAAATTCAATCCGTTCCGGACGATCCATCGGTGTCGCCCCAACCAGATGTGCCGCCCGCCTAGCGTCGATCAGCACGTCCCCTTGATCCTGAAAACCGTTCTCGCCGACGAGCGGTCCGAACCCGTGCGTAAGGGGTATCCACTTGGCCGTACCATCCGCCTCGAATCGCGCCGCATAAAGGGTTCCGCTGTCCAACAAGGACGTAGTAGCCGCGCCGTCTCGCCGCGGCGCATCACTCACGAAACGATATAGGCACTGTTCACGCGCATCATCGCCCATATAAAGCACCGCCCTACCGTCAGGCGTCATAGTGAGCGCGGCGCCCTCATGGGCAAACCGTCCTAGCGCCGTGCGCTTTACGGGATCGGACGTCGGGTCGAACGGATCAACTTCGACGATCCACCCAAATCGGTTTGGTTCGTTCGGATACTTAGCGGTGTCGAACCGCGGTTCGATGCGATCCCATGGATAGAGTGGGTCCGCAGCAAGCCGAAAGGCACGATGGTTTTCAGCCTCTGGTTTTCCCGGCTCGTCGACGAAACGAAACGAATACCGAAAGTTCTCTTCACCGGAAAGAACAGTTCCCCACGGCGTAACGGTCCCAGAGCAATTGTGAAGCGTACCGAACACCTTCTCGCCATTCGGGTCGGCGTCCGTCCGGACGCGTCTGTGCCCTTTCACTGGACCGCTTATCTTCATGGCAGTGTGCGCCGTGATGCGCCGCGTCAGTTCGCTGTCCACCCGCTCCCAAAGCCCTTCTGAACGCTCCAAGACAACGACCGACATCCCGTGCGCCGACATCTCCACCGCCGCTTGTTGGTCCCCAATCGGCCCGTCAGGATGACGTGGTTCCGGATGCATCATCGCCACACTGCAATACTCGTGATTCGCGACCAACAACACGCGGTCTCGACCTTGCACAGGCTCGAGCGGGAGCAGGCCCAGAAAATCGTTATTCGTCCCCCACTGCCGGGCCTGAGCCTGCCCTGTCTGTTGATAGGGATCAAAGGGCGGCGCGTCCGGCCAGAGCGGATCACCCCACCGGCAAATCACATCCGCACGAAAACCGGCGGGGACCTCTAAGTACGTGTCACTGGCGCCAGGCACCTCTTGGAAGACCAGCGGCGCGTCGACGACCAGACCAGCGTGGTCTGACGCCTTCTCCGTCGAAAGGCCGCCTTCCTTGGAAGTACACCCAATCCCGGTACTCGCCGCCAACCAGGCGCCCACCCCGGACAACACAGATCGTCGCGACCAACGCATCTCGACAATGTCGTGAAAATGCTTCATGTCGAAGTCTCCGCCCTCACACACCATAGGGACCTTCATCAGTCTACCTGCTGTGCACACTCCGCACGCTGGAAAGGCCGCTCCAGCCTACAACTGGCTCCCGCAATACTTGCAGTGCTTCGCGTCATAGTCGTGTCCATCTAGCGAACACTCCGGACAAGCCTGCGTAGAGACGCGACCGCTCCGCTTGGAATCCACCAGCTCGCCGGTAACAATCCCGGCGGGCACAACGATCAAAGCGTAGCCCGAAAAAATGACGACTGACGCGAGGATCTTGCCCAGCACGGTGACAGGGACGAGATCTCCATACCCAACCGTTGTCATGGTGACGATCGCCCAGTACATCCCGATCGGTATCGATGTAAAGCCATGCTCTGGCCCCTCGACGAGGTACATCGCCGACCCCATAAGCACGACGACAACAGTAACCGCGCAGAGAAAGACCGTGATCTTGGCCTTGGAAGACCACAACGCGAACCGCAATGCGTCTGCAGCGTCGAGCAATCGCCCAAGCTTGAGCACTCTAAACACGCGAAGTAGTCTCAAGGCACGGACCACCAAGAGCGACTGCGTGCCGGGAAAAAACAACGTCAGATAGGTCGGCAGAATCGACAGCAAATCGACCACGCCAAAAAAGCTTGTCGCGTACCGAAAGGGCTTACGGACAGCGAACAGCCGAAGCGCGTATTCCAAGGTGAACAGTACGGTAAAGATCCACTCGATCACGAAAAACGCATCCGTGTATCGCGCCTGAATCGATTCGACGCTCTCGAGCATAACGGCGAAGACCGAGAGCAAGATCGCGACGAGCAACGCCACATCGAACACCGCTCCACTGGGAGTGTCCGATTCGAATAGGACCTCATGCAATCGGTCCTGCAGCGGGCTCTGCGCGTTCGAAGTCATGCCGAAGCGTACACCACGCCGCACCTTATGCAAAGGCGTCGGGCTCGTTAAGTGTCAGCACATGACAAACGTGCCGCTGCTCTTCCTGCTGCTCATTTTCGCTGGTATGCCCCAAGAGGCACATGCGAATCCAGTCGTTCTACAAGGTGGAATGGTCTGGTCCGGCAACGGAGATCCCGCCCAAGCGGCCGACGTGCTCATCGTCGATGAGCGCATCGAAGCGATTGGACCAAATCTGCCGGTGCCCCCGCAGGCGAGGGTCATTGATGTCGTTGACCAGTGGGTCATGCCCGGCCTAATCGATAGTCACGTTCATGTGACCTCAGTACCGGGCAACGCCTACCGCGGAGAAACCGAAGACATCATCCTGGATAAGATTGGCCATCAACTTCGAAGCTACCTGGCGTGTGGCGTGACGACAGTACTCGATAACGGCATTGAACTCGAACATGCCGAGAAGATCACCCAGGCGCTAACAGCGGGCCAATTAATCGGTCCGCGTCTGGAATTTTTAGGGCCCATTCTTGGTCCGCATGGTGGGTACCCCCATGTCATCGTCCCGACACTCTCCACTTTCGACGACGAGTCGTCGCTCGTCGCCGCGCTTGACGGCGTAAAATCTCTCGGCGGCGTGGGGATAAAAGTCCCACTCGAAGAGGGCTTTGTCGGACGGGGTTGGAAAATCCACGATCCCCAATCTCGAGAGATGATCTCCAGCTTAGCCAAAGCAAGAGATCTGCCCATCTTCGTCCACGCGATCTCGCCACGTGAGTACGACATAGGGCTCGATATGGGCGCGTCCGTGTTCGTCCACCCACTCGATCGTTACAACCGACGGGTCGCAAGACGCCTCTCGCAAAATAGCGCCCGCGTGATCTCGACGATTTCAATCTACGACAACTTCCGCTACGTCCATCGGCCCGAGCTACTCGACAGTGAAGCCATGAAGTTGGTCGTGCACCCCGACCTCCTCTCTACCGCTAAGGATCCTGGCGCACGCCGAACATACCAACGCGCCATCCTGGACCTGGCACCGACGCTCACACCTACGATGGAAGCGCTCGTATTGTATGGCCTGGACGGTGAGCGCCCCTCGGCAAGCCGAGTAAAGGGCACCCAGCGCCGAATCAAACGCCTGCACCAACAAGGCGTCCAAATCGTACTCGGATCCGATGCGGGCAACTGGTACATCCTGCCCTTCGCCTTTCACGGCATCGAAACACGCTACGAGTTCGAATTGTTGGCCGAGGCTATAGGGGCCGAGAATGCCCTAAGATCTGCCACCATTCACGGCGCAGAGCTACTCGGGCTGTCAGAAGAGATCGGCACGCTTGAAATAGGCAAGCGCGCGGACATCGTCGTGATTGATGGCCGCCCTCTGGAACGCCCCAAGGACCTTTGGAACGTGACTTGGACGGTTCGAAACGGCCAAGCTCAGACCCCTTCGGAGTGGATGAAGAACAATTGACGTGGTAGTGGGCGCCAACACACCACAAAAAATTGACGGAATCGCTTATGCGCAGCTTCTCCCCCACTGTCCTCCTTTGCGCCCTATCGGTAGCCTGCACGGCAGCGACCGAAGACACAGCGGGTGCAGACACCGCCGCCGATATGGATGACCATTCGGCCGGCCACTTCACCGGTGACTATGTCGGGTCGCTCGATATCCAGATCGAGATGGCCGATGGCCCGGAAGAGATTTGCACCGGCGCGGTTGCACTTGGTGTTGACGGATCGGATGAGCTGGTCGGCGCTGGCGCCTGCGCGTTCACTTTTGGCTACGCTGACGCCAAAATGCGGCTCTCGCTCGGCGGAACGGTCCTCGAAGACGGACGACTAGACGTCATGATCAAGCAGTCGATCGAATCGGTGGAAATCGGGGACGAATGGCTCTTACCTACCGGCGACGAATACGTGCTGGACGGCGAAATCTCGAGCGGTTTGATGAGCGGTAACTGGGTCGGCACGCTGTACACACCCTTCGGTGCCTTCGACTTCACAGGCGGCATCTCCGCCGACTAAACCACGTCGGCTCCCCCTCCCCACGCCTCACCAGCGGCTAACGCGCGTTCCAACTTCGAAAGGAACTCCGCACGCGAGATGGTTCTTGCACCGAGTGTCCGCAGGTGTGGGGTGTCCTGCTGACAATCTAGCAGGTGAAAACCCCATTGCTCCAAATGTCGACATAAGTGTTGCAACGCGAGCTTCGAACTGTTCGGCGCTGAAGAAAACATCGATTCGCCGAAGAATATGTGGCCCAACGCGAGCCCATACAGTCCGCCGACCAACACGCCCTGGTGGTCCCAGACCTCCACGCTGTGCGCTATGCCTTGCGCATGAAGCGCAAGATATACCGGCATGATGTCGCCATTAATCCAGGTGCCATGCTGGTTGTCTCGCCGTGTGTTGGCACACCGCCAGATGACATCCCGAAACGCCTTGTCGATCGTGATCTCGAAGTGGGCCTTACGCGCCAACCGGTTCAAGGAGCGCGACGCGTGAAATGCGCCTGGCGCGAGCACCATACGGGGGTCTGGAGAGAACCAAGGGACCGGCGAAGTCCCGTCCCACGGAAACACACCCTTACTGTAGGCTTCGACCACAAGTTCCGGGGTGAGCTCACCCCCGAGCGCGACGAGACCACTTTCGTCTGGAGTCAGCGCCGCGGCTTCGGGAAAAGCGGGCGAGCGACCCGCCCGCAAAAACAAGATGCGCATGCTTACGAACCCAACGCTCCAGTCGCAGCAGCGACTTTGAACCTTCGACCAACTTCAACCTCCTTCCTTTTACCATGGACGTGGCAAGCCGAGACCGCCCGAAATACAATCTCCACTCCAATGGAGACGACGTGTCGGATCAAGCCCCAACACTCACAATCGACAAGACTTGGGATGGCGAAGCCATCCCCGACGAAGAACGGGCGACGGTCAGCCTACGCGCGACCGTCGATCACCTCGAGATAAGCGTCGTGTCGCCCTACTACGGCGATACCCAGCCGGACCGCCCCCCCGGCGCCACATGGTCGCTTTGGGAGTACGAGGTCGTCGAATTGTTTATCGCTGGCCCCCAGGACGACTATTTAGAGATCGAACTGGGCCCCCACCGGCATCATCTCGTGCTGCAACTTTCGGGCGTACGCAATATCGTTGAGCGCGGCATGCGCCTAGACTACACGGCGCGGGTAAGCGGTTCACAGTGGCGTGGTATGGCCCTTGTGCCGTGGAGCTATCTCCCCGATGGGCCGTACCGGGTAAACGCGTTCGCCATGCACGGTGAAGGCGACGAACGACGCTACCTCGCGATGACCCCGGTGCCCGGCGACAAGCCGGATTTCCACCGGCTGGGGTGCTTCGAAGAGCTCGACCTTCCCGAGCCTCCAAACTAATTCGAAGGCGACATCGCCTCCCAGAGTGGCTCATCAGCCGCCTTGCTTTCGCGCCAATAAGCGCTGCGGCGCGTTGCCATGAGCTCTCCACGCTCGCCGCTCGCTGTTTCCCACGCGATTACGCGCTGCGGCGCTGCGACCTCGACTTCGAAGGCCATCCACATGGCCCCATCGACCTCAACCGTGGTGCGGTATGTTTCGAAGGCGCCAGCGGGCACCTCGACCACCTGTTTAGATGCCGAACGCTTGACGGTGGCGTTCAACCAATCCAGCTCCGGCACATAGCCAAGGCGCTTGTCGATCCCACGCGGCAATAATTGCACATCGATAGCACCGCCCGGCGCAACGAGATCTCCAGTCAGGCCGCGTACCAACACCGGCAACGCATCCGCGAAGATTGCCCGCTTCGGCAATCGGATCTGCTCGCTGAAGTCGGCTTCGGCGTCAAAATACGAGTGCCCGATACGGTCCAGCGTGCCCTTTTCTACGGCCCACTGCTCATAAACGTGACCACACCACTCTTGCACAGAGAGAGACACCTTTACCGGAACGCCCAGCGCAGAACCGCCGTCCAACCGCGAGAACGTACTCGTCATGGTCGAGTAAGCATAAAGACCTGTCTGAAAACTTCGAATGTCGTTGAGCTTTAGGACCGGAAACTCATCGCCGTGCCCGCCATCACTCTTCACATTGGTCTTGGCGGTGAAATCCTCTGTAACGAAGATCCAGACCGCTTCTCCATCCCGCGCTTCGCCGTATCGGGGCTGAACAATGCGGTATCGGTCGATCTCAGCCTTACCGTCGCCCCAGTGCTCCCAAAAGCCAGTAGGCGCAGTCGAAACACGTACAGCGGTGGACGCGCCCGCTCTAGCAATGTCCGCTCCGATACCGCCCACAAATAACAACGCCGCGCAGATCCAAACCGATCGAAGCATTAGGGCTCGAGCTCCAACGGCTTTTCGATGTCGAGCGGCTTGTCCGATCCGTCACAAGATGCACGACAGTCCGCCTGAACGATTTCCCACGCAACCGAACGGGCCATCGACGCCTGTTCACACGCCTTAATGCAATCGTCTAGGGTCGTGTTTTCCACCGCAGGCTCGTCAGTAACGGTGCTTGATTCTGCACCGGGATCTGTCGCTGCAGGCTCCGGGGTCGTGACACACCCACCCGCCGATAGGCAAAACACAAGCGTTAGGAGGTACCGTTTCATACGCGACGTCTTCTCGAGGCGAGCAATCCAAACAAGGGAAGCGTGAGGAAAGCAACTGAGGCCGGTGCAAAACCGACTGCTGCGCAGCCGCAATCTCCAGCGATCCCTTTACCACCGCCCAGGCCCCCACCACCGCCACCGGCGGACCCGGTGTCTTGAGGCTCTACGGTTTCAAGCAGATCTGCAGACCACGAATAGCTAAAGCCTGAGCTCCCGGTCCGGGGCGAAACGACCAGCCACACACGGTTGTACATATCGATATTGGTGATCTGCGCGGTCCCCGATGCCTCGTTGATGCTGAAGGGCACCACCTCTTCAACGGTGTAAAGCGACGTCCCGACCAACTGAACGGTCCAGTTCCCTCCCGACTGCCCGTCGAAGGTGACCTCGAGTGTAGTTTGGTCCGAGTCCGGATCTAGATCGAACTCGATGTAGTTCTGGCCGTAATATTCGGGCTCGGTGGAGCTCGACGAGCTGCCGCTATCCGGTACGGACCGCACAGTATCTTCGACGTCGACATCCGGGAAGTACGCCTGGTCGTCGTACTGCATGACCGTGTTTCGGGTCACGAAGTCGTCGTACAGCGTGTCCCAGTCATAGCCTAAAGAATCCAGCGCGTCGTCAGGCCCGTAGCTGTAGTACCCGCTTCGGTTTTCTGCCCATTCCCACATGTCGATGACCAGGTCGTGTCCACCGACGTATTTGTCGATGTAGAACCCAAGTACCGCCATCCCGTACATGTGGTTGAACTCGGTGTAGTTCGACTGGGAAGACACGTTCATCGCGAGCCATGGATTGTCGCTGTACCCGCCGATGTACGCGCTCCACCAGTTGTCTGCGGGGTAGATGTCTTCTTCAATGTAGGTAGCGGTCGCCTCCCACCACCAGAACTCGAAGGCGTAATCATAGGAAAACTGACTGGCGTGGTTGAGCTCGTGGGCCGCCATCGACCGGTACCAGTTCCCGCTCGAAAACCCAGAGGCGTAAGCCACGATGTAGGGCATGCCCGAGCAGCTTCCACTGGTGAAGATCGTAGTGTACGCCCCCGAACCCCCACCGCTCTGAATGTAAGCGAGCATCAAGTACTGGTTCATCTTGTCCGGACGTTGCCAACCAAGCTCATCGATCTCTCGCTCGTAGGAATACTCCAGCACCTCGAGGAAATCTTCGGCTTTAGATTCGCTGACTACGCCGTCATTCCACTGGACCGAGAAGTACTCGCCATCAAGCTTGTTATCGCCCTGCTGCCCGACACATGTAGTCGTTGCAAGCGAGGAGCGGGGTGGGTCGTCGGCCTCAAGCGCCGCCGCGTGGTCGAGCGGAAACACCTTCTCGCGAATACGGGCTTGCCGTTCGGGACTGAAGTTTTCCATCTCTTCTTGCAGCGCGAGCACCAAACCCGTCGAGCATCTCCATCCGTCTACTTCCGACTCGATGTACTCAAGCGGTAACGCTTCGGGCTCAAAATGCATCAGATACGACAACCAGATCGCCTCGGTGTCGTTGATCTCACCCGACGCGAGCGCATCGGAAATTTGGCCGCCGTCATGCAGGTAGCTCGGCGCAGCCGACGCAGTGGTGCTGACAGTAAAGGTCAGACCTATCGCAGCGACAAGGGTAACGATCCGAAACATGAATCCCCCAATTCAGTAGCCATACCTTTATTCGAACAATGGATATCCGCCTGTGAACTTACCGTGCGGACTTACTGCCCGCCCCATCAATCCAAGTACACGTGCGGCCGAAACTTCACAATCAACGCCGGCAAGACCAATAGATCAGCCAACAGCGCCATAAAAACGGCCATGCCGACCAGCACACCGAACCAAGCGACGGACTTCACCGTCGCGATAGCCAATATAGAGAATCCAGCCGCCAGCACCATCGAGGTCACCAATATCGGCCGACCGATCCCCGAAACCGCGCGCTCTACCGACACCACGTGATCGCCGCCTGACCGTTTCATCTCATGACGGAACCGGTACATAAACTGCGTCGTATCGTCGACCACGAGGCCCAAAACGACTGCGCTGATAGTCACAGTGGCCACGTCTAACCGAATGCCCGTGATCCCCATGAACCCTAAAATGCACAACAGCGGCCCAAGGTTCGCGGGGATGGCAAGCAGCGCGAGCCGAAAAGACCCGAACAGCACACCTAAAAGCCCAAAGATGAGCAGAAAGGCGAGCGCGAAACTCCGGATCTGACTGGTCACGATGAAGTCCATCATCTGCACGTACAGCGGGAGATAGCCCGAGGCGGTAAGCGTTGCGTGCGACGGCAGATTGGCGAGCGCGGTGAGCGAATCAATCGCCACACCTATCTCTTGCGCCGATCCCATATCGACACCCGCTGTCACCCTAAGCTTACGCCCGTCCGCGGACACCAACTTAGATAAGTCCGCATCAGCGTCCGACTCGTACAGCAACAGCGCTTGTTCGAGGCGCTCTCGGTCCCCAGGCACCCGAAAACTCTCCGGCTTACCATCGCCCAGCACCTGTTCAAGTCGCCGAATTCGGTCGACAGCAGATCGACTCCAACCCGCCACGTCGCCCTTGACCATCGCGTCCTGCCAGTCCGCGACCGCGGCGAGGATCTCCACGTCGTACAAGACGTCATCGGCCTCGACCAGGAACTCTACAGGCGTGTACGGGCCAAACTGCTTTTCGATCGCGTCGGAATGCTGACGCACTTCATGCGATTCCCGGAGGTAATCAATGCTGTAGGTGTCGACCTGTAAACGCGTGACACCCCACGCCCCCATGAGCGTACAGAAAAGAGCTACCACGAGCACTCGCGTGGATTCTCGCGCAGCAAAGCGCCCAAGCCAATCCGCCCAGCTCTGTAGCACTCCGCCGGTCTGCGGTTCTGCCTTTTCCCAGAGCAACCCGATGCTACAACCAATGAGCGAGGCCACGAACGCACCGACGACCCCAAGCGCCGCGAACAGCCCAAGGTCGCGGACCACCGCCATCGGTGCCACCGAGAGGGCGACAAAACCGGCAGCGGTCGTGAGCGTGTTCAAAAGACAAGGCCAGAACATAAAGGCGAGCGCGTGTCGCACTCGGTCCAGTCGGCTCTCTCCTTCTTTCGCCTGGCGCTGCGCGGCATGCGTCAGAAAGTGCACACAGTCCGACACACCGATGACGAGCATCAATGTCGGCAGGATCAGCGTGACCATATTGATGCTGCGCCCGAACGCGCCGTAAACACCCATGAGCCACGTGGCTGAAATCCCGACGATCCCGATGGTCAAAAGGACGGGGACGACGCGATGAAAGGCGAAGAACAATCCCAAGAGGATCACGCCATAGCTGGCGGCGATAAGACTCGCGCTGTCGACCATCGAGGCCTGATTCAGCGCCGAATAGATCACGCCGATTCCGGCCTTCCAGACCGTATCGTCCACGGCATCGAGCGCCGTATCAAGCGACGCCAACACGCCGTCTCTCGCCGCGTCGATATTGTCCAGCGCCTCCATCTGGGCGAGCACAATGGCTGTATTGCCGTCTTCAGAGACGAGATTCCGGACCAAGAGCGGATCAGCCAACACCTCGCCGGCGAACTCCTCGTCGGTCTCCCCATCCCAGACGGGAGCGACCTCCAACCAATCGTCTCCTGAAGAAATAGTCTCTATGGTCGCCAGTGAGATGACGTCCTCGATGCCATCTACACCCTTGGCTATCTCTCCGATCTCCTCAAGGCGCTCCATCCCCGCTTGGGTGAGCATCCCGTCTTCGCGATGGACCGCGAGCACAACCACTTCGTCGTTACCAAAGGTCTCTTGAAACGCCTGCCAGGACCCTAAAGACTCATCTCCCTCGAGAAACCAGATCTCTACCGAGTTGTCGACGCCAACCTTGCTCGCCCCGATACCCGCGATGACCGTCACCGCCAACGCGAGCAACACGACGAGCCAGCGAAAACGCTGAATCCACTCCACAACGGCGCGCGAAAAATTCATCGTACGACTTCCACTCGAAAGGCTTGGTAAAAGAAGGCACGGTCTCGCTGCAACAGCGCGTCCCCACTCTCTTTATCGCGCTCTAACCTGGCCTGAAGCGCGTCTGGGGCTTGGCGGTCCACGAAGAGGTTCCAGTAGGCGATGCGGGCTCCCGGCCTGGACACGCCCGCCACACGCTCAAGGATCGCAGCGTGTGCGTCAGCCGGCATGTACTCAAAGATATTTGAGAGATTGTATGCCGAAAAGGCGTTCGGCCCGGCTTGGTCAAGCCAAGCCTCAAGCGGTGCGTGAACAAATTGCACGCGTTCTTCGATCTCGCGTAAACGCGCGTGGCCCTCCTTGGAGAGATAGGGATGCGCCTGCTCCAGGTCCGTAAAGTCTCCAGACAGAATCCACTGCATAAACGGGTTCGACCGGATGGGTATCTGCGTCAACGCATGACCGGCGCGATCCAAAAGTCGATCGGCGACGTTGCCTTCAACCTGCGCAAAGTGCTCTTCACTGCGGCCCAATTTGGCCATAACAAAGCGGCTGAAGAACAGCCTAAACAGACCACGCCAACGCCACGTGTTCCACTTATCGTCGTAATAAGCCTGTTGATCTTCCAGGTTTTCGAGCGCGAGCAACCCGCGAATGGTGGCCTTGGTATGTACAAGAGGCAGCACCTTGCGGCGAAAGGTGTCGAGATAGCCTTCAAACCGACCGGATCGCACCAAACCTTGTTCAAGTAAATCCGAACGCTCATCGAAAAAACCGCGGGCGCGATCGGTCAGCCGTGAACGGAGCGTACGATAAATCGCCAGCGCCGACGTGCTGTCCCAGCTGCCCTCGGCGCCATCGGGTGAAAGACCCAGCAAAGTGAGAAAATCCGCGTACGGGAGATGCCCTCCGCGAAGCTTTAGCTCTGCAACGGCAAGCTGTGGCTCAGACAGATCGATCAGCGTGACCGAACGCGCGCCCTGTAGCGCCAACGCAAAGGAGTTGTCCCCGGCAGACGAGACCGACAACACGTCGTCTTCTGGCCCTACATCGAGCGCTTCACGCAAAATCCCAAAGTCTTCCCAACACTGAGCGTACGACAGTCGACGCGAGAGTGGCTCGGCCGCTGCAGCGACCGCCCCGGCATCTGCCTCCGACATCTACTCGCCCTCAGGCGTATCCGCCGGCCCATCTAGTCGTTCGACAGTCCCCGCACCGCCGTCCAACCGAACGCGCTCGCCGTCCGTGAGCAATGTCGTAATGCCGCGTAGTCCAACAACCGTCGGCAAGCCCATTTCCCTGGCTACCACGGCGGAGTGAGAAAGCAGACTCCCCCGCTCTACGAGAAGACCCGATACCGATGGAAACAGCGGTACCCAACCCGGATCAGTCCGCGCAGCGACGAGAATTTCGCCGTTCAACATGATCCCAGAATTGGGGCTGTGTACGATCCGTACAGGCGCAGTGACTATCCCTGGATAGCAAGCTGTTCCTCTGAAGAGACCGTCGTTATCGCTCACCACCTCCACGGGCTCGCCGCGGAAGCTGTTGAAGCGATGTACAGGCCCCAAGGTAAGGAAGCGCTCTGCGGGCTCATCGCCCTCGCGGTAGGCATCAAATTCCTTCTGTCGCACCGCGACGAGTTCTTTGAACGCCGAAGACGCGCAGGTCCCATCCACCCAGCCCAAGACCTCGTCTAACTGGAGGTAAAACACGTCACGATGTGACTCCAGCACACCCGCGGCCGCCATGTGGTGGCCCATCGCGGTCATGATGTCACGGACCAAACCAAAGACCCGAGTGCGCTCAAAACGCAACGATTCGCGCACAGCGACGCCTGTTCGCGCACTGTTGAGCACCCAACGAAAGACCCGTCGCCGTAGGCCGCGGACCGCTGAAAGCGCTTTGCGCTCGGCTTCATCCCGTCTGCGCCTTTCCGCCGCTCCAAACTGATCCGGATCGATTGGCGCAGCACACGCATAGTTACGAAGCGTAAGGACGATAAAGTCTAAATTGTCGCGCAACGGCAGCGTTTCGAGTTTCAATTCATCGATACACCGGTCGCCATACCGTTCAAGGTACTTCTTCAACCATCGGTCCATGTCCGGTCTGGAACAGAGCGCCTCAAGCAGCTCTTCTGGTGAATTAGTGCTTCGAAACACGGTGTGTAAGTCCACATCACGTCGAATCCGAGCCGATGCATCCAGCAACGCACGGGTGGGCTCCGTACTCGCAAGGCTCCCCTCTCCCGACAGCAAGGCGTTGGCCAAATCCGTCTCGCGACCATCCGTGATCCATCCCGTGCAGAGCTTGCGAAGCACGCCGTGGAAGATCATCGTCAGAAAGTCGTTTACGATCGGTGGCGTCCATGCCTGCAAGAGCCGTTGCTCTAGGTCCGCATAGGCCTCAAGCAGCTCGTGCGGCGACATCTTGGCCATGTCGCGACTGCGGTGCTCGGCCATGACCGCAGTGAAATGGGTCTGAAAACGTTCCACTTCCCGCTTGTGCCGAAACAGTCGAAAGAACAGACCAAAGAACAGTCGAATGAGTTTGGGCAGGTCGGAAAGACGCTCTTGCCAGTCGGCTTCCTGTGCCTCAGCGTCCTGGTCGCGGGCGGCCTCGGACACGCCCATCATCTGTTCCATGAAGGTGCGGTTCCACTTGAACCCAGGGAGCAGCGTCAACACCCGATACCACGCGTTCAGGTTGTAATAGACGCGTCCGCGTACAAGCCCGATCATGCGACGGTACGTCCGCTCATTCGCCGCGATGGTCTCTGCTTCCACACCCATCACGCCGCAGAACAGTCGATACACCGTCGCGTAGACCGTGCGTGCGAAGCTGTAGGTCAGCGGCGTGGTGATCCCGCTGTAGCTTTCGACGATATTTGAATTGTCCCAAAGCAGCTGCTTCCCGTAGGCGACCCGTACGGTAATCGGCCGAGATTGAAGGAAGTACACTTCGCCGTCTGCGACGGTCCATTCGATGTCTTGTGGGCAGCCCAGCGCCTTTTCAATCGCACGCCCTACATGGGCCAACTCAAGGAGGTGGCCCTTGCGTATGGCCGGCGAATTCTGTCGCTCTTCGGGGACAGCCACCTCAACCGGTTTGCCGTCAACCAGCACCATGCAGGAGTCTTTGGTCTCGATTTCGCGCTCGATGCGGCCGTCGCCCGCCACACGGAAGGTGTCGCACGGTACCAGCCCTTGCACCACGCCTTCGCCAAGTCCAATGCCGGCGCTCACCAAACTGAACTCTGGGCGCTCGGGATCCCGCGAAAACATCACGCCAGACGCTGATCCTTCAATCATCCGCTGAACGACCACCGCGACCTGGCCGGGATCTACCCCATGCATGTCTCGGTAGGCCCGTACGCGCTCGTTATCAATAGACTCCCGACACACCTGAATCGCCGCCAAGACGCCGTCGACGTCAGCGACACCGAGCACCGTCTCGAACTGTCCTGCGAACGAATGATCGGCGCTGTCTTCGGCCGTCGCGGACGAACGGACGGCAAATGTTCCGGGTCCGATGCGCGCCAACGCCCCTTCGAGCTCCGCACGAAAGGCGTCGTTATCCGTCTGTGCCCAGGGCTCCACGACGAAAAACGGCGGTACCCGACACCCAAGCCGGACCAGTCGTCCAAGCCCAGCCGACTTTCCACCGAGCGACAGGCGTTCACCACCGACTGCAACATCGGCCTGCTCAACGATCCCGTGCCCCGTATTTCTCGATCTGGCCAATCTGCCTCCGGCACCTGTGCTTCTGGCTAAACCGCCAGCCAAGCCGCGCCCAGTGCGCCCAACAACAACAACGAGGCCCCGCCTTCGACCGCTTTCTCACCCTTTCCTGTGAGCGCAGGTACCGCACCCGCTGCGAAGGCGATGACCGCCGCGGCGTAAGCGTACCACTCCGCCGACAACGTGTGGCATAGCCAAAGGGTCAAACCCGCGGTCAATGCCGACAGCGTGGCCAAGAAGATCCCCGCTTTCGACCGCCCTAGCACCGATGAATACGACGGCACTCCATCGATCTCTTCGTCGGGCAAACGCAGCTTTCTACCCACTTCAAAGGCCAAACTCCCGACACTCACCAGCGCGATGTACGCCCAATAAGACGGATGGAAGACGGTCTCTGTGGTGGCCCAAGCAAAGGCCGCCAACAAGCCCACCACGGGGTTGTGCGTGACCGCGTACAAGATGAAGTGTTTGTTGAGCCATTCTCCAACACCAAACTCCGCGCGCATCGCAAGCGTGAACAAAAACGCGCACAACCACCAACTCAACGCCACCGGGCCGATGAGCGCAGAGAGCAACACTTCCAGCCCAATCGTAAGGAGCCCCGCCCGAGCCAAGAGCGGCAGGGTCACGACCCCTCTAGAAAGCAGGCGCTCGGGATGGGCGATGTTGTCGACATCCGCGTCCTTATGTTCGTCAAAAACACGCAGATGAAAAAACACCAGCAGCATCACCACTGCACCACGCCAGTCCGAAACGCCACCCCCCCCGTCGAAGGCCCGCGCCACCGAGGTCGCCGATCCGTAAAAGAGCGCGACCAACACACCATAGGGCCCTATCGGAAAGCGCTCCCCGAGATAGCCCCATAGGCGTTGGATAAGCGATGCTTCAGCGGTCAGATCTCGTGAGTTTCCCATAGCCCAAACCTAACCCTTAGAATGCTGTGAGGAAATCGGACAATTCGCCGAACTTTTCACTTCACGATCAGCGATTCAGACGGTATTGTGCGGCCGTACTCCAGGGCATGGATACTATGGCACACACCGTCTTCGAACCGAATGGATCCCGCAATCCATTTATCGGCCAAGTTCTCCGCGGCAGCGACGCTGCGGCAGGGCCAATTGCGCAGTACCCCGTGAGCTTCGCGGTACACGACGAGTCGACAGAAGTACGGTCGCTTTATCTCTCCCCCGTTTGCCTCCAGCAAATAGGCACCGCCCTACCCCTCGACGGACGAGACCAGGTCATCATCCTTTCAGGAGGCGGCCCTGCAGTCCAAGAATGGGGCACACCGCTCATGGGCGTCTACACGCTCTACCCGGTCAACCAACTGGCAGAGCTTCGAGCCCCGGTCGAGATCGTAGATTTCGAACCCGAGGCCACGCACGCCGCCATGCTTGAGCATGTCTTCGAGCCTGTGTTGGCTTATCCAGCGATCGCCGTACCCCAAGAGATCGGCGCGCGCTTTGCGCTGACCATCGACGAGACCTGTCACGCGGTATTGCTGACACGCGAGGCCTCGGTGCTGTCGGCGGTGCTGACAAACTTCCTGCAGGCGCTCCAAGTCTCTCGACTCGGACGCGACGCGGACTTGCCAGATCTCGATGAAGAGCTTTTGAACGAATTGATTCAACCCGTCGAAGACGAGGCGTACCACGAAGTGCGCTTTGAACCTCGACGCCGACACTGGACCTTAGAATTCCGGGCTTCTTGGGCTGGACTCTGGGAGGCCGGAAGCGATAGTGTGCGCTGGGTGTCGGAAGGCGAACAAGGACGTTGGCGAACCGGCTGGAGTTGGTAGGCCACCGATGAGTTCAAGTCACGGCGGGAATTCCCGCCACGTTCTATTTGTTGACGATGAAGACGCGCTGGGCGAAGCGATCGGGCTGCTTGAATCAGGCACCGAGATAGCGCTCGACACGGAATTTCTGCCAGAACGGCGGCGCAGCCCTGAGCTGTGCCTCATCCAGATCGCCACGCCTATCGCCACGATCTTGGTGGACGCGCTCGCGATTCGCGACCTCACCCCTTTGGTGCGCGCTCTGGGTGCGATGGACTGGGTCGTCCACGGCGCCCGATCCGACCTTAAAATCTTTCGCGACCTCGGGATGCAGCACACCGGCCGTATCTGGGACGTTCAAATCGTCCACGGACTCACGCGCGCCGCCTATCCCCTGCGACTCGACGCCCTGGCGTCGGACACCATCGGCGGGAGCGTCTCCAAAGACATGACGTTGAGCGACTGGAGCGCGCGGCCTTTGAGTCGCAAGCAACGACGTTATGCCGCCGAAGACGTCGACCATTTGCTGCAGATCGCCAAGGCCCAACGTAAGGGACGCTCCGGCGCGGAGTGTGTCGCGCTTGCCGACATCTGCGCCCAAGAGCTGGCGCGAATGATTCATGAGCCGCCCCCGAGCGACACCTGGCACGAGGTGCCCGGAAGCCACCTGCTCGACGCCCGCGGCGTGGCTGTGCTGAGGGCTCTGCTCGCTTGGCGTGAGGAAGAGGCAGCCATCCGGGGTCTTCCCCTACATTTTGTGCTCGGAAACCCACTGCTCTTTTATCTGTCGCGCCACCGCCCAGTGCAGAAATCAGATCTCGAGGGCAACCGCCGTTTTCCAAGGCCAGTCATGCGCCAACACGGTGAAAAGCTGCTTCAGATCATTGGCGAGGTCATGCGTGTTCCGGAAACGGACCTGCCTGCGACCGCACCCCATGATGGGCGCTTTCTGTCGCGGTCCAGCTACTTGACCGCTTGGGCGACGGGCTACGCTTTAGCCCGGAATATTCATCCTGAGCTGCTGCTCCCCAAAGCGCTGAACAGCGCCATCGCACGCGGCGAGCCCGTCAGCGCGGTCTTGACCGGATGGCGTGGCGACAAATTCGGCGAAGCGCTCGAGCAAGCATTGAACGGACAGTCGGCCCTGCGGTTTGGCGATGACGCTATCGCCTTGGAAGCCGGGCAAGCATGACGGAAGAAAAACCTCCGGCGTCAGCGGAGATCCTTGATCAGCCACTGAACGCACGGATCGCCCACCTGTCTTGGCTTACGCCGCTGGAGTATGCGATCTTTGGTGCGTTGGTCGCTATCGCGTTGCTGGGCACTTTAAACCTGCTGTCATGAACACCCAAGCGCTCATCCGGCGAGGACTGCTCGGTGCGCTGGGCGGACTGGCGCTCTTGGCGCTCGTGGCCTCTGCACTCCAACAGACCCTTGGCGACCCTGAAGAACTGAAGACTCTGCTCGGTCAAACTGAGACGCGCGGCCTGATACTGGCGCTCCTGATCATGAGCTTAGGCATGCTCTTCATGGCGCTACGGTGGCGTGCGCTATTTCCACGAGATCAGGGCAAGCTGCCACCACTCGTAGGGCTCGCGGGCATCTTGTGCACCGGGTTGATGCTGAACATTGCGCTGCCCGGGCCTGTCGGCGAGCTCGCTGGCGCCGCCATGGTACAGCAACGCTACAATATTCACGCCACGCAAGCCCTTGCCGCCGCCGTGCACGCGCGATTTATCGGTCTGGGTACCGCCGGCATGGTCGCCGGCGTGTGCTGGTTTTTTGGCGGCTTGGTCTTAGCCGAACACACCCGTTCGTTTTTAGGGGTTATCGCCGGCGCCATCATCGCGTTGGCGGTGGGTTTATGGCTTGTCTCGATGCACCCCGTCTGGATCGAACGTATAGCCCAGGCACTTCTGGCGCCCTTCAAGCGCCTGCCGCGACTCGACCGGTTCGTGTCACGCCTACAAGACACCATCAGCCACTTTGCCCAGGCGCTCCATACGCTTGGTAAACCGGACCGTC